>WBZO01000194.1_pt2 | contig 96987 bp, 69 predicted proteins | sample 5204261 | NCBI WGS metagenome assembly WBZO01 (sample SAMN12412400, study PRJNA552823) | activated sludge metagenome | isolation source: activated sludge from anammox sidestream of wastewater treatment plant... | place: USA: North Carolina | collected 2017-09 | reverse complement strand
AATGCACAGACAAAATTCTATCCCTATTAAATCTTATAAAACAAAAAACCGAAGTAAAAATGAATCTACTTCGGTTTAATTATTTAACTTTACCCTAAATCTGTATCAGTTATTTAGGACTAGTCAAAGTAGAAATAATACTACACCAAGATCATAACAGGATTTTCAAGCATCGACTTTAAGGTCTGTAAAAACTGTGCACCAGTAGCGCCATCGACCACCCTATGATCACATGACAAGGTTACTTTCATCATATTTCCTATTACAATTTCGTCATTTTTAACAACTGGCTTTTTGATAATTGACCCTACAGCAAGGATACATGCATCAGGTGGATTGATGATTGCGGTAAACTCTTCAATGTCAAACATACCTAGGTTAGACACTGTGAAAGTATTGCCTTGCATTTCTTGTGGTGACAATTTTTTATTTTTAGCTTTAGCCGCTAGTTCCTTTACTTCCTGATTTATAACAGAAAGTGACTTGAGGTCCGCATTATTTATCACCGGTACTAATAGCCCATCTTCGACGGCTACAGCCACTCCGATATTGATGTGCTGATGGTAGGTGATCTTATCTCCATACCATGAAGCATTGATAGCAGGATGCTTTCGCAATGCTGCAGCGCAAGCCCTGACCACAAGATCATTGAAAGAAATCTTGACAGATGCCTTCTCATTCACTGCAGTTCTCGCCGCTACGGAATTGTCCATATTTATCTCCATGGTTAGATAAAAATGTGGTGCAGAGAATTTACTTTCACCCAGTCGTCTAGCAATGGTTTTACGCATTTGACTGACAGGTACATCTCCGTATTTGAAGTCAGAAACCACTACTGGCTGAGGAGCGCTTTGCACACTAACGGAAGGCTTATTGGTCATATATTGCTCAACATCACGCTTGATAATCCTACCCTGATCACCAGAGCCTTGCACCTGATCAAGGGGTACACCTGCTTCAGAGGCTATAGATCTTGCCAGTGGAGAAGCTTTGATTCTTGAATCACCGGATGTTTCTTGAGTGGATTCCGATGATGGTGGTGTAGCAGGCTTTTCACCAGTCGATGCAGAAGCTGGTGGTGTCGTACTCGGTTGTTCTGAAGATGCTGATTGAATAGGTTCAGATACATTTCCCTTAGGAGCATCCGATTTTTGTTCCGTCAGCAAGTGTTTGTATTCCTCACCTTTTTTGCCTATGACAGCTATGATTCCATCAACCGGAACAGCACCTGAAGGTACGGCAACATGTAAAAGCACTCCTTCAAAGAAACTCTCCAGCTCCATAGTGGCTTTATCTGTCTCTACCTCTGCCAGCACATCTCCTGCCTTGACTGCATCTCCTTCTTTCTTCAGCCATGAAACGATATTCCCTTCTTCCATGGTATCGCTTAATCTAGGCATTCTAATAATCTCTGCCATATCTTATATTTTTTAATTTGAAAGGCCAAATTTATTACTTCCGCCAAATAAATACAAAAATGCAGACAGTAATCTTTGTTTTTTAGCATAATCGCCTATATAAAATGAAATTCGCACATGAATTACATAATAGTAAGGGCCAGTTTTCTGTTAAGTAACCAGACATTTTTTAACTTTGCAGCTGTTTTTGAAATGCATTAAATTAAAAATATTCTTATGCTGGATGATTTTATGGGCAATCTGTCTGAGCAACAAGCTGAGATGAAGCAAAAACTTCAAAACATTCCTATAGAAATTAAGATTGAAGGTATCACTATTTCGGGCAATGGTGCACGAGAAGTTAAATCTGTTACTATTGACAACGAAATACTGAATCCTGACAACAAAGAAATGGTGGAGGATATATTCGTTATTGCAATCAATAAATTTATTGAACAATCGGTAGTAGCTGAAGAAGCCGAAGCTAAAAAAATGATGAGTTCTATGTTGCCACCTGAGTTTGGTGATTTATTCAAATAAATTCAAATCAGACATTGAAAAAATTAATTTTCTTACCTATTTGTATTCTATACACACTTGCCGGCTTTTCGCAAAATGCCTACTATCTTTATAATTTTGATAATTGCGGCCCCGAGAGTAGTGTAACTGATTTCCCTGATATATTATTAGGTGGCGATCCTCAATGTCGATGTGGAATAGGCGAAAACGGCATATTTCTTGACGGTCAGGATGATTATTTGCAAATTGACAAAGCGACTAATGTACTTTTTTCTAGTGATTTTACTCTGGATTTTTATTTTATGCTGTCAGACCCCTCCGGGGAGTTAGACATAATGTCACTAAGAAATGAATGTGGAAGACTGGACTCGATGATGCAACTTCGATATTTTAGCAATACTAATGAACTGATATTTGAAATGTCAAGCAATATCAATAATTATTTTGGAGCAAAAGCACAATTAGACAAAACCAAGTGTTGGCATCGTTTTACAGTGGTCAAATTCAATCTAGAGTACTATGCATATCTGGATAACAAACTGATAGGAAACTATCTGGCAAAAGAAAATATAGCACTGACAAAACAAGGTGATTTCTTTTTTGCAAATAACCCATGCAACTCGCTAGATGTCAAAAAAATGAAAGGTATCATTGACGAATTAACCTTGCATAAAAGAGCTCTTTCTGAGCAAGAGATTATACAATCCTTTGTATATCCTGATCGGATCATCACTAAAAGTACCACTATCTTTAAAGGCGAATCTATTACTCTTGCTACAGGAGACAATTGCGCTAACTCTATAGTGTGGACACCTGCCACATCACTCAATGATGCAGGTGCAGCAAGCCCAACGGCTACACCTGAAGAAACGACGACTTATAGAGTAGTTTTTCACAATAATACATGTACCAGTACAGATAGTATTACAATTTATGTGACAGACAAAGAAAAACTAGACTGTCAGCAACTTTTATTGCCTAAAGCGTTCACACCTAATAATGATGGTCTCAATGATGTCTATGGCATTAGTAATACTTTTATCGTTGACGAACTGGAAAGTTTTGAAATATACGACCGATGGGGCGAAAAAGTATGGTCCACTCAATTTATTGATGAGACCTGGGACGGCACAAAGAATAATTCACCTGTCAACGGAGGTACGTATCTATACAAAATCAAATATCGGTGCAATAATTCTGATTTTGTTAAGATTGATAACTTCACTTTGCTGCGCTAGCCGACATTTTACACACATTTTTTCAACAATATGAGGTATTAAAAGCTATTTCTCCATGTTAAGTGAGGAAAATAGTAAAAACAATATTAACTTTGTGATATTATTAACAATTCATCATTCTAATACCTTATTTTTATGAGAAAATTTGTACTTCTATTTTTAACTGTTTTCATAGGATGTAGCCTGAATGCACAGATTGTATCGGGCTCAAAACTTACAAAAAATATCGTTACAACCGATATCAATGGTGAAAAAGTTGACTTTTTTGCCGTCTTAGATTCAGGCAAATCCATTGCTTTAGATGTATTTGCTACATGGTGTGGACCATGTTGGTCCTTTCATCAGACACATCTTCTGCAGCAATTGCACGAAGAGTTGGGCCCAGAAGGAACTGACCAAATCCGTGTATTTGGATTGGAAGCAGATGGGGCTACACCACTCTCTGACTTGTTTAATGCGAGTAATACGTCTTGGGGCAACTGGACCGAAGGTGTAACTTATCAGGTTATCAATGACCATGCTTTTACTTCTAATCCTTTAAATATTGCCTACTTCCCAACGCTGTATGTCATCAGACCAGACAGGACAGTCTTTGAAGTTAGTGATTTAAGAAGTTATCCTGATATTTGGAAAAAAGCGCTAGTTCCTACCAAAGAGAATGATATGTATTTTACATCGACTTTGACCTCTAGATCATTTTGTACTCAGGGTGTTTTTACTCAAAGGCCAACATTCATCAACCTAGGATCAACACCTATAGAAAGTTATAAAGCGGTCAGATCCATTAATGGAGTGGAAGATGAAATTACTGTCGATGAAGTAGTAAATGTATTCTCAAAGGGTAAAATTTCATTTCCTAATGCAACCTTAAAAGAAGAATCAGACATCAGCATCAAGATTACAGAAATCGAAGGTGTAGCTTTAGGCACTAATGATAGTCCTACATTGACAGCAAAGTATGTCAAGCCTTTAGTCGAAACTAAAAAAGTGCGAGTAGATATCACTACTGATTATTATCCAGGAGAAACTAGCTTTACGATCAAGGATGGTTCTAAAACATTACTAAGTCATAGTTTCACAGGAAGTGAAAATGGTGGTGGAGCAGACGCAAATAAAACGCACTCATTTACAGTCGAAGTACCTGAAAATACCACTGGCTGTATGACAGTTAACCTTAAGGATGGATATGGCGACGGTATGCCATACTACGATCCTGAATTACACCCTGTACCAGGAGTGGAAATCTATGATGAAAATGACAAACTGCTTAAAGAAAAGTTTGACAGTGATTATATTTGGGAAAAATCAAATGTAATATCTTTTGGCACTCAACAATCTACTTCACTTAAGGAGCAGGCTTTTGTTGAAAGTTTGAATATTTACCCTAATCCTGTGGTCGATGTCATCAATATTAATATGACCATCAAGGATGGACTAGATTATGAATTATATGTTTCAGATGTTACAGGTCATCGGGTTTCAGATGTAGTTAAAAATGCTAACTTCATCAATGTAGCTAACTTATCTTCAGGTATGTACTTTATCAATGTTCAGACAAAAGATGGAGTATATGCACATAAATTTACAAAATTATAATTATAACTCGCTGCATAGCGATCAAAAAAAGCCATCTTCCACCTTGTGGAGGATGGCTTTTTTCTTAAATTTACAGAATAATTTATATTCGGATGGAATTTCTTTCTGATATCCTTCTCATGGTTCTAGTAACGGTGCTAAGTTACTGGTTCTGGTTTAACCTATCATCAAAGAAAATTCCTAAGGTACACAAACCTGCTCATAATGAAAACCTCCCACCTGTATCTGTCGTCATAGCCTGCAAAGATGGAGCTGATACAATAGAATCAATCATTTACCAAATTCTAAATCAGGATTATCCACTCTTTGAATTGATTGTAGTAGATGACTTTAGTACGGATCATACATGGGACGTGATCACTGGTATTAAAGAAAAAAATTTTAAAGCTTTACGTGCAAAAGTTAATTTACCGGGCAAAAAAGCTGCTTTGCATCAGGCGATTACTGAAGCATCGCAATACGACTTACTGCTTTTTACAGACGCTGATTGCACAATTAAAAGCAGAAGATGGATTTCATCAATGGTAGCTGCTATGCAACAATCTAAAATATACGAAATCGTACTTGGATATGGTCCGATGACAGCCAGTTATAGTTGTGTGAACATATTCGCCCGATTTGAAACGGCACTCACTGCCATACAATATTTTAGTTATGCTCTTTCAGGTTCGCCGTATATGGGTGTGGGTCGAAATTTGATGTACACAAAAAAACTATATAACAAAGTAGCCGGATTTGAAGCTCATCAACACATAGCATCAGGAGATGATGATTTGTTTATCCAAAGTGCAGCCAATAGCACAAATACTACCATCAATATCGATCCTGACAGTTTTGTATATTCCAACTCAAAAAAAACTATTCGATCATTTTTTAACCAGAAAGCGAGACATATTTCCACCTCTTCGCATTATGGGTGGAGTCATAAGCTTTTACTGAGCTTATTTGCCATAGCACAAATTACAGTCTTTTTTATATTAATATTGGGGTTGATAGTAGATTATTGGTCACTAACATTCGTGATTGTCATTTTAGTCATTAAATGGACGTTGCAAACTATGTTGCACTTCAGATGGATGAAAAAGCTGCATACGGGCATAATTTGGATACTTTTCCCCATGTTGGACATCTTGCTAGTAATTTATTACATGATTATGGCAGGCTACTCCATCATCAGAAAACCTATAAAATGGTAATCCTACGTTGAGCTCATACTATTGATTTTAGACTATTTGCAACCAAAATTGTTAAAATTCTATTAAATGAAGCTTTTACAAGTATGCATCATTAAACTCGTGGGATCTTAAAAAGTCTATCTACTAAATTCAATACTGAATGATAATTGCCGACGACAGAATAATCATTGAACAAATCACTAAAGGTACAGATCCTGAAAAAGGATACCGTATGCTCGTGAGTATGTTTAAAGAAAGACTGTACTGGCATATAAGGCGGATGGTAGGTGAGCATGAAGATGCTGACGATATTTTACAAAATACCTTTGTCAAAGTCATTAAGAATATCAATGGTTTTAAAATGCAAAGTAGCTTACAAACATGGCTTTATAGAATAGCGACGAATGAATGTATCACTTTTTTGAATAAAAAAAACAGTAGGAAGGTCACACCTCTTAACAGTGCTTATGATACAAATGGTGTGAGTGGACTATATCAGGAGGCTGATGAAATTCTTTCGAAACTTGAACAAGCTATCAACCGATTGCCGGATAAACAAAAAGCAGTATTCTTGATGAGGTATTATGATGAATTACCGTATTCAGAAATAGCCGAAATCACTGAGACGAGTACCGGAGCACTCAAAGCAACCTATCATCATGCTGTCAAAAAAATTGAAGAATTTATAATCGATGGACATGACTAATTTTAATGATCACTTTCAGGATGAACTAAAGGAAATTAGCCCGTATTTGGCTTCTTTACCAAAACAAGACCCTAAAAATGTACCTGATGGTTATTTTGAACAAATAGAAGATGAAATAGTACATCAGCTAATGCTGATACGGCATACACCTGAATCTAATCGTCAACTACCTGACGGATACTTTGATCAGGTTGAAAATCAGGTAATACGAAAAATAAAGATAAGTAAAAAACCTAGAGCGTGGATAAAATTTATACCATATGTAGCAGCTGCAAGTATTCTATTTATACTGATGATACTAGTGGTAAGTCCTGCTGACCATGCCAACCAAGAAACAGTACAACTTGCTCAGATTAGCGAAATGGATCAGCTTGATTATCTGTCTAAAAACATAGATGATGTCAGTCTTAATACTTTGATTGACTATGGGTTGATTGAAGAATCGGACTTGATGATAACGGATGCAGAAGTTGAAAATTAAAATATAATATCACATAAACACACCTTTTTTTAAATTTTAAAATCCTTAAACATGAACTCAAAAAGTTTTAGTAGTAAATTATTTCTCCTTGTGGGATTGATGGTGTTCAGCTTTCAGATGAACGCTCAACAGAGTGGAAAGAATTTTCAAAACAGAGAACAGATGAAACAAAAAATGGAAGCTCAAAAAGTAGCTTTTATTACTGAACAATTACAACTGACAGAAGTAGAGGCTCAGAAATTTTGGCCGATTTACAATAAGTATCAAGAAGACCAAAAAGCGCTCAAATCTTCATCTGATGATACCTATAGAAAAGAAATGTCTGACAAAGAAGCAGAAGCATTTCTCAATACCATGATTAAGAACAACCAAAAGCAGCTTGACTTGCACAATGATTATATTACAAAATTGAAAAGTATCCTTCCGGCTTCAAAAATTGCACGGCTTGTCACCTTGGACAAAGAGTTTAAAAGAAGAGTCATGCGCAATATGAAAGAAAGAAGTTCACAGAGAAGAGGCAGATAATCTCACCCATCCAGAGCAATCAAGAGCAAAATAATTTACCGTAAGAATGAATACCCGCTTACTTTGTACTGCGGGTATTTTTTATATCTCGGGAAAATAGCTATCAAATGACAAATCAATAGAATACATAACATCAAAAAGCCTACAATCCTCTACATGCTTTCAAACAAAATCTAGTAATTTATCCGGTGAAAGGAGAAGCATCACTATTACTCAAAATTTCTCCAGTTGTTTGAACTTATGTGAGAAACCTTAATAACATACATGGAGTTTTAGGTAATAGAAAGAGAAATACAGCAACAGAACTATAGAATGGCTCTCCCTAAAATTCCATTCATTATTGCAAATATTTTGTATTTTTGAGGCTATTTTTTAACCATGTAAGGAAGCGTTTCCTGCAAAAGCGTCTAAATCTCTTACAATGAAACATTTATATAATAAAATCAATCGTCATGTCCTCAAAGATAGGATCATGACAGATCCGACACCTAGAACCACAATTTCATTTTATCAGTACTATCATCTGGGCAATCCTCAACTATTTAGAGACCATTTTTATATATTATTATCAGAAATAGGTGTTCTAGGTAGGATTTACGTGTCGTACGAAGGTGTAAACGGGCAAATTTCAGTGCCTAATTACAACCTCGAAGCGCTAAGGAAAGCACTCAATACTATAACTTTTTTGGAGGACATCCGACTCAACTATGCTATTGAAGATGACGGAAAATCATTTTTCAAGCTTATCATCAAAGTACGAGATAAAATTGTTGCTGATGGCCTTGATGACAGTACTTTTGATGTGACCAACAAAGGCATCCACCTTAAGGCTGAAGAATTCAACAAAATGACAGATGACCCTGAGACCATAATTGTTGACATGCGCAATCACTATGAAAGCGAAGTCGGTCACTTTAAAGATGCCATTTTGCCGGATGTTGAGACTTTCAAAGAAGCCTTGCCTGTTGTGGAAAGAATGCTGGAAGACAAAAAAGATCGCAATATCATTATGTATTGTACTGGCGGTATTCGATGCGAAAAGGCATCTGCCTACTTTAAGCATAAAGGTTTTAAGCATATCTACCAGGTGGAAGGTGGCATCATCGAATATGCGCGAAGAGCAAAAGAACTTGGTATTGAAAATAAATATATTGGTAAAAATTTTGTATTTGATGAACGCCTAGGTGAGCAAATTTCGGATGAGGTCATCGCCCACTGCCATCAGTGTGGTGCACCTTGTGACACTCATGTCAATTGTGCCAATGATGCTTGTCACATACTCTTTATTCAGTGTCCTGAATGTGCTGCAAAATATGAGCATACTTGTTCAGAAAAATGCAAAGAATTCAACCATCTGACTGAAGACAAAAGGATTGAGCTTAGAAAAACAGAGATTTTTAATGGAACAAAGTTTGGAAAAGGTAGGTATAAAGCACATAAAAAAACTCAATCTTTAGAAACTTTTCTGAATGATCCTAAAGTATAAAATCGCATAAATAAGTTGATGTTCAGTTCTGAAAATATTAACCCGATTTTTCAAAAATACAATAGATGGGTACTGTATGGTGCAATAGGTATCGTTTTGTTTGTCATTATTACCATAGCTAGTATTGCATTAGGAGATATACCTAGCTTTGAGGAACTGGAAAATCCAAAGTACGATCTGGCATCCGTTATTTATGATGTAAAAGGCCAACCATTTGGTAGGTATTATATAGAAGATCGGGTAGCTGTTGACTATGCTGACATTTCGCAGCATGTGATAAATGCGCTGATCGCAACGGAAGACGATCGTTTTTACAATCATTCAGGCATCGATATTCGTGCTTTATTCAGAGTAGGTATTAAGTCATTGTTACTACAGAAAGAAAGTTCTGGTGGAGGGAGTACTATCACTCAGCAGCTGGCTAAATTATTATATAAGCGGCCGAGCACAAAAGGTAAGTCACTACCAGTCCGAATGTTCTCCCTTGTAAAATCTAAAATCAAAGAATGGGTCATAGCCGTTAAATTAGAAAGAGCCTATACTAAGGAAGAAATAATAGCCATGTACCTCAATAAATTTGAATTTGTCAATGGTGCGCACGGTATTGAATCAGCTGCGGATGTATATTTTAACAAAAGCCAAAAGGAACTGACTATACCTCAGGCAGCTACACTGGTAGGTATGCTTAAAAATCCTAGTCTTTACAATCCAAATCGATTCCCTGATAAATGCATGGAAAGACGAAATACTGTATTGAGTCTGATGCAATCCCATGACTTCATAGATGAAAGACAATTTGAGACATTTAAAAATAAACCTATTGACATGTCAGGTTTTTCTCGCAAAAACCAAAGCGATGGACCGGCACCATATTTTCGGGCTGAGTTGACAAAATTTCTTAGAGATCTCTTCGCATCCAACCATATAAAAAAGACCGATGGCTCAGATTATAATATTTATACTGATGGTCTTAAAATTTATACGACAATAGATCTTACATATCAAAAATATGCGGAAGAAGCAGTCCATGAACACATGATTAAAAACCAGGAAAGATATGATAAAACCTGGAAAAACAGAGATCCTTGGACTTATGATGCTACTAAATATCAAAAAGAATTGCGTGCCTCTATATTAGAAAATCAGTGCAAATCTTCTGACCGCTACTTGTCATTGAGAGGAAGAGTCATGGGGCAATCTCTTGAAGCTGTCGATCGATTATTTCCTGAACTGCCTATGTCTGACAATGTTATAGAGCTACTAGATTCTATAAGTCAAAACTTATCAACCCTGCAAAAAGGAAGTAACTCAGGTCGCATAGATATCACTAGACAAGCAGATTACAATAGATTACTCCATAGCAGTGAATGGTCCAGTGTGGCTGTCGCTTACAAAAAACTACAAGAATTGTATAAAAAAGAATTTAACACTCCTATAAAGATGATGGTCTTTGACTATGAAAAAGGTGAAAAAGAAGTCATAATGTCACCTTATGATTCAGTCAGATACCACAAAATGATCCTGCAGGCAGGTATGCTAGTAGTAGATCCTGCTACAGGATACGTAAAAGCATGGGTAGGAGGTGTTAATCACAAATATTTCAAGTATGATCACGTCACTATGCGTCGTTCGGTGGGTTCAACCATCAAACCCTTTGTATATACACAAGCAATGGCAATAGCCAATATCTCTCCATGCCAGGAATTTGATGATATTCAATATACCATTTCCCCTGCTGATTCAGGATTTGGTTTAGGTGAGGAATGGTCTCCAGCCAATGCAGAAGAAAGGTTTTCAGGTAAGAAATTCAACTTGTTTCAAGGTTTGGCGCTCTCTAAAAATAGTATTTCCGTAAGGCTCCTCAAGGAAATGGGTACCGTTGAGCCTATTAGGAATCTTCTGGACAATTTAGGAATCGATAAAAACTTAAGACTACCTAACGGACAACTAGCAGTGCCCAAGGTACCATCCATCTGTCTGGGTGCAGTGGATCTGACTTTACTTGAAATGACCGGTGCTTATGATGCATTTGCCAATAATGGGGTTTATACTCAGCCTGTATTTATCTCACACATTGAGGACAAAACGGGTAAAATTATATACCGTGGTACTCCTGTTAAAAAAGCTGCAATCAATGCACTTTATAATGCAGCAATGGTCACAATGCTTCAGAACAATATCGGAGGCTCTATGGGGGTAAAATCTTCTATCGGTGGGAAAACAGGTACTACTAATGATTTTGCTGATGGTTGGTTCATGGGGATCACTCCTTCCCTGGTCATGGGTGTGTGGACAGGTGGAGATGACAAGTGGATACGTTTTTTATCGATCTATGAAGGACAAGGCTCTGCCATGGCAAAACCTATTGTATCGCTTTTCATAAAAAAACTTGAAGCAGATCCAAATTCAGGCTATGACGCAAATGCAAAATTTGCTAAACCACCACGTGGGTATTCAGAGCTAATGGACTGTGCAAAGTTTAAATCCGAACGCAAATCAACTGATATGCAAATGACAGAAAAACAAAAAGCTGCCCGAGAAGTCTTTGATGAAGAATTTTAAGGGAGAACTGGTTAGATGTTTTTTCAGTTATTGTATTGTTGATTTTCATGATTCCACTCCATATCAATATGAGGTATTGCTACAATATCATAGACTCCGCTACAACGCTGAAATCCTAAATCGGCATAGTAAGTTTCAAGATAGTGTTGAGCATGAATGATGGTTGTTAGTTTTGGCCATCTGAGTCGTAAATATTGTTGCACTTGATATACCAATGACTTACCATAACCTTTTCCTCGTTCAGATGGTATCACACCTACCCTACCAAAATTGCAAGCGTCGGGCTCTATAATGCCCGGACCAAAAATACGGCAGTAAGCGATCAGTTTATCATCTATGATGCCCATAAGATGGATAGCCTCCATATCAAGATCGTCCACATCACAATACAATATCTGCTGGCCTACCACAAAAATCTCATTTCTGATCTGGAGTATGCGATAAAGTTCCCTTGTAGTTAAGGCATCAAACGCTTTAAAGACCCATTTTATATCTGTATGCATGACAATTAGGCTACCTTTTAACTCTTAAACACTTTTAACCTGCAAAAGAGAAAACAAGTTAGTCACATTTATCATTTACTGTATATTTGTCAGATAAAAATATTTTTCATGTGGGAAACAATCAATGGGCAGTTATGCAAAAAATTTGAATTTAAAGACTTTTCTGAAGCTTTTGGCTTTATGACCAGGGTGGCAATGCTAGCGGAAGTCCACGGCCATCATCCTGAATGGTCTAATGTGTGGAATCGAGTAGAAATCAGGCTCTGCACCCATGATCAGGGCAATAAAATCACAGATAAAGACCGGGCATTAGCTGCTGACATAGAAAAGATACTGGCTTAAAAACCTCGTACTTTAAACTGTCTTTAGCTTACTACCATATTGTTGCTTCAGTTTATCTATCTTGGGCCTTATGACGACATCGCAGTAAGGTTGATCTGGATGGTTATTGTAATATTCCTGATGGTGGTCTTCAGCCTGATAGAACGCTTCAAAGGGTCGTACTTCGGTCACAATCATATCTTCAAATGAAGCCTGCTCTTCTGCTATCACTTGTAATGCTTCTTTTTGTTCATCTTCTGTTCGGTATAAAATAATACTTCTATACTGACTACCTTTATCTGCTCCTTGTCTATTGAGCGTGGTTGGATTGTGGGTGTGGAGATGTATGCGGAGTAAATCGTTGTAAGTAATAATAGCTGGATTATAGGTAATTTCAATCACCTCTGCATGTCCGGTATTGCCTGTACATACTTCACGATAAGTGGGATGTTTGGCCTTGCCACCACTATAGCCTGATCGTACTTTTACCACACCTTCCAGATTTTGAAAAAGAGCTTCTGTACACCAGAAACATCCTCCACCAAAGGTAGCTTTACGCAATTCCGATGCTTCTTTGACAAGTGCTTCTGCATTGATGCAGTACCTTAGACCTGAAGGTGGTGGCCCATCTTGAAAAACGTGGCCAAGATGCGCGTCACAAGTGTTGCACACTGTCTCGATTCGATACATTCCATATCCTCTATCTTTATGATAAGCGATAGCTTCCGGCGACGCAGGTTGAGTAAAAGATGGCCACCCTGTTCCACTGTCAAACTTTTCTTCGGCATCAAAAAGCAAGGTACCACAACATACGCAATAATATTGTCCTGGCTCAAATTTATGACACATTTCAGAACTATGTGGCCGTTCAGTGCCTTTGGTCCGTGTGATTCTGTACTGCTCAGGTGTCAACATAGCCATCCACTCCTCATCGGTCTTTTCTACTCTTTTTAACGGTGTAGGATTGCCATTATTAGCAAATCTCAATATATCTATCCAGGTAAACATATACGGTTATTTCTGTAAAATGATTATTTTAATAATGTCTCACCAATCATATATTCCAGCCTTAATAAGGCATTGTTGGGCTCAGAGCCAAAGATAGAATAGTCCAAAATACTGTTTTTATCTACGAGAAGCCAGTGAGGTGTGCCTCCAGCTCCATACTTGAGGAAGGTTGTATCATAATTATAATCACTGAAAAACGGAAAACGGATATAAAACTCTTCCCTTGCTTTTTCAAAGTCACTAACCTTATACTTAAAAGCCTGATAATTCGTATGAATTCCGATCACAGGCAGCTCATCACCTTTTTCATACACGATTCTATTGGCATATGGAATCGCTCTACCTAGACATCCGGGACATCCCAAACTAAATATTAGAATTAAAAATGGCTTACCTCTAAAATCAGCCAATGACGGCACTTCGTCACCAAAAATAGTTTCCAGTTGCCACTCGGGCAATGGCTTTCCGATCGTTGCCTCACTCAGCATCAATCTATTATTATGTAGGAATCCCAAGGTGAATATTGTGATGGTTTCGTAGTAATAAACAATCTAATTTGACTAAAGTTTGGTCAAATCATGCTCACTATCAGAATACTTCTAATACCAGTTGTTCTCTATAAAAAGGATTATTCAGGCCAGACCAAAGTGTTATTCACTTCATCATATTCAGGAAAAATCTGGACTTCAATGACTTTATCGTTTTCAAACCACATCAGCAGACCTTCGCTGTCACATTCTAATCGTTCGATACCTGGCATTTCTTCGTCTTCTTCATCTTCTATCAGATATTCAGTAATATTCCGTTGAGACAGGGCATCCAATACTGTGGTTTTTTCAGCACCCATAATATCCATTCCGTACAATACAGCATCCGGATGGCTGACGGAAACAGATACTAATCGCCATTCATATAATTCATCAAAAGCAAGAGAAATTTCATCTTCATCATAATACCACGCATCCAGTTGTTCGTTTGGATTACCGTCTTCATCCGGCATATGATCAATTTCGTCAGGTCTGCCTAGTACTACTTTGACTTCATCTTTGGTCATACCGAATTTTATCCCACCAACACCTACGCCTGGCTCAATTTCTCTGATATTTCTGATCATAATTTAATATTTCGCGCAAAGGTAAGGATATTCCTTAAGACAAACACAATAATTAAATTTTTATCCAATTTTATTCAGCAGCTGAGGTGTATTGATGTCTAGTGGTCATAGCGGAAGCAGTCAGCGGTCTGCCATGAAGCGATATAAGTAAAATTTCACAGGCTTAAAGTGATCTATGTTGTTATATATACAAAAATCATTATTATTGCGTTATAATAGATATAAACTCAAGTTGATGAAAGTTTCACTTATTGCGCTGGTATTTCTAATAATGTGTGGAGGTCAGCAGTCTGGTGAAAATGGGCCTTCTATCAGTGAGCAGCAAGAAATGGTGGCTGCAGTCAATAAAATCAGGACAAACGGCTGCTATTGTGGCCGTAGATACATGAAGCCTGTATCTAAAGTCAAATGGAGTAACAAACTCTATCAAAGTGCATTGAATCAAGCAAATGATATGAATAAACATCATTTTTTTGCTCATTTTTCAAATGAAGGTCTGGATATCGGCGACAGATTAGACGTAGTAGGCTACAACTGGAAAGTAGCCGGCGAAAATCTCGGTGAAGGTCAGCTTACTTTTGAAGAAGTATTAGGTGACTGGTTGAAGAGTTATTCGCATTGTACTATGCTGATGAACCCTAAGGTTACTGAAATGGCAATAGCGCATGTAGATAAATACTGGGTGCAACACTTTGGAACACCTATGGAAACCGAGGAACAGAACCATTAAGTTAAATGTATAGTAGTGTGAAAAACAACGACAAATTGCGCAAAGAAAAATTCATCCTCCTTTCAGCTAAACATGACATGGTTTTTCTAGATAAAGATGAGTTTGGTACATTGTCCTATCTTAAAGCATTCAAATTATTTAATGACAACAATGGCGAACTCTACAATTTTTGTCAAAAAAAATCAGCTGATTTGAGTGAAGAAATTTGCATTTTCGACTACAAATATAGTGATGCCGCCAGTGATTATTCCATTACATATAAACAAACTGTCTTTTTTGTCAACAGCAAAATTCTCGGTTTACCTGAATTCAAGATGCGGCCTGAGCATCTCGGCGATAAAATAGCTGCCTACTTTGGATATGATGACATTAATTTTGAAACATATCCTGGTTTTTCTGAAAAATACCATTTGTCAGGGAAAGACGAATATTTCATCCGCTACCACTTTGATGATAAAGTGTTGAGATTTTTTTCTAAAACGCATGGTTGGTCTATTGAGGCAGTCAACTATTTTCTGATATTTTACGCACATAACCATATAATTCCAAACGACACGCTTTTTGATTTCTTCAAGCTCAGTTTAGGTATATATGATCTATTCAAATCTAATAATGCCACCCCTGCTTCATTATAGGTGTAGTTAGAGTTTTATTTAGTCAATACATTTCATACAATGAATAAAAAAGATCTTCGAAAGAATAAATTCATGTGGTTTGCAGCCGGCCAAAACATGGAGTTTCTTAACAAGGATGAAATGGGCACCATCGCCTATTTAAAAAGTTTTAAGTTATTTGCGGATGGAAGAGGAAGCATTTCTAATCTTTGCCAAAAAAAGTCAGGGATACTGGACGAAACCACCTATCTATTTGACTATACCTATACCGTTTCTACTGGAAAAACGCACATCACCTATGAACAGACCGTATTTTTTGTCAATAGCAAGAAACTCGGCCTCCCTGAGTTCATTTTAAAGCCGGAACGATTTCTTAACCGTATTGCGGCTTTTTTTGGATGGGACGATATTAATTTTGAAATGTATCCTGAGTTTTCAAACAAATATTATCTCAAAGGTGAGGATGAACATTATATTCGGTACCACTTTGACGACAAGGTACTCAGATTTTTTAGTAATAATCAAGGTTGGTCGGTTGAGGCTGTTAATTATTTTTTGATTTTCTACAGCCACAATGTAATCATCCCTGCTGAAAATATTGCAACTTTTTACAATATTGGTTTGGGTATCTACGAACTTTTTGCGCGTAATAATTCATTACTTGAATCAGAAGAAGGGTCTGAGTAAGGATGATTATAGTCCACAATGTATAATACATGGATAATTCATTTTTTTATAACTTCCTTTGCCAATCGTAGGAAGTCAAAAGATATGACCTGCTATTCTACGAATATTATCACTCTGCCCCATAGAATAAAAATGTAGTACGGGCACATTATACTCTAGCAATTCTTTACACTGATGGACAGTCCATTCAATACCTAGTTCACGTACAGCTGCATTAGTCTTACATTTGAGCACTTCTTTGACCAGCGACTGTGGCAAATCAATTTTAAAGATTTGAGGGAGAATTTGCAGATGATTTAAGGTAGCTATCGGTTTAATCCCCGGAATAATCGGAACCTCAATGCCAATAGCCCTGGCTCTTTCGACAAAGTCAAAATATCTTTGATTGTCAAAAAACATCTGAGTTACAATATAATCTGCACCTGCTTCCACTTTTTTCTTAAGCATCTGAAGATCATACTCCATAGACGGAGCTTCAATGTGCTTTTCAGGATAGCCAGCCACTCCTATACAGAAGCTGTTCAACTCTTCACTGATGATCGCCTCATGAAGGTACTTACCACTACCTAGATCCTGAATCTGTGCTACCAGATCTGAAGCATACTGATGACCACCTGAGGCAGGTTCAAAATATTTTTCACCCTTACGCGCATCACCACGTAGTGCCATAACGTTTTGTATGCCTAAATACATACAATCCACCAGCAGGTATTCTGTCTCTTCCTTACTAAATCCACCGCACAATACATGTGGCACTGTATCAACATTGTATTTGTGTTGTATTGCCGCACAAATTCCCAGTGTACCCGGGCGCATTCGAGTGATTTTTCGCTCTAGAAGACCGTCTCCTTTCTCAATAAACACATATTCTTCACGAGAAGTAGTGACATCTATAAATGGAGGTTTAAACTCAATCAATGGGTCAATATTATTATAGAGGTCGGCAATACCACTACCCTTTCTAGGTGGTACGATTTCAAAAGAGAATAAAGTCTTTCCTTCTGCTTGTATGATATGATCTGTTATTTTCATTATTTGTGCCTATTTTTCAATGTCATCAATCAGCTAGATTAGGTGCCAACCATTTTTTAGCTGTGGCAGCATCAATACCTTTGCGGCGTACATAATCTGCAAATTGATCTTCCTTAATTCTACCTACACCAAAATACTTAGCATGTGGGCTAGCAAAGTAATATCCTGAAACAGAAGCTGTAGGCCACATCGCCAGACCCTCAGTCAATTCTGTACCTATATTTTCATACACCTGTAGCAACTTCCAGATAGTCTGTTTCTCCAGATGGTCAGGACATGCAGGATATCCAGGAGCAGGCCTTATGCCCCGATATTTTTCAGCAATCAACGCTTCGTTATCCAGTTGCTCATCAGCGGCATAACCCCAATACTTGGTTCTGACCTGGTGATGGAGATACTCAGCAAATGCCTCTGCAAATCGATCAGCTAATGCCTTGGCAATTATAGCATTATAATCATCATTAGCTGATTCATATTTTTTAACTAACTCATCCGTGCCAAATCCTGCTGTGACACAAAATGCACCAATGTAATCCTGCTTACCTGATGACCTAGGTGCGATAAAGTCGCTTAAAGCATAATACTCTTTCCCTTCGGCCTTTTTCAGCTGCTGGCGTAAGGTGCGGAATACATATTTCTCACCGCTGTGTTCAAGTTCTATATCATCTTCATCATTGGCATTAGCAGGAAATATACCGAAAATACCGCGTGCTTTCAGGAGTCGTTCGTCCACTATTTTCTTCAGCATTTTCTGAGCATCATCAAAAAGTTCTCTTGCCTGCTCACCTACCACTCCATCATGGAGGATTTCCGGATATTTGCCGTGTAGTTGCCAGCTTCTAAAAAATGGTGACCAGTCAATAAATGAAAGTAAATCGCTTAAATCCTGATTTTCAATGATGTGAATACCCAGTTGTTGAGGCGCAAAGATTTCTTCACTTTCCCAATCAATTTTGATTTTATTCTGTCGGGCTTCCTGAATACTTACATACTCCTTCTCAACCTGTCTGCTCAAAAACTTTTCTCTAAACTCTTCATATTCCTTTTTGATGTCCAGACTATAGGTATTACTTTTATCCCTATTCAAAAGCGAACTCACAACGCTTACTGCCCTGGAAGCATCATTGACATGTACCACTGCATTGTGGTATTTAGGATCAATTTTTACAGCTGTATGTGCCTTAGAGGTGGTGGCACCACCAATCAAAAGAGGAAGTTGTAAGTTTTGTCGTTCGAGTTCAGATGCTACATGAACCATTTCGTCAAGGCTAGGCGTAATCAATCCACTCACTCCGATCACATCTACTTTTTCGTCTATAGCGGTCTGAATGATTTTCTCAGCTGGGACCATCACTCCCAGATCGATGATATCATAATTATTACAACCTAGTACGACAGCGACAATATTTTTACCTATATCATGTACATCGCCTTTTACTGTCGCTAACAATACTTTACCATTAGATGATTTAGTATTGTCCTTAATAGCTTCTAAATAGGGTTGCAAGTACGCCACAGCCTTCTTCATCACCCTCGCCGATTTTACAACTTGCGGCAAAAACATCTTTCCACTACCAAACAAATCACCTACCACGCCCATACCAGTCATCAGATGACCTTCAATTACCTCTAAGGGTTGAGCTACAGAAAGCCGTGCTTCTTCAGTATCTTCTTCAATAAACCGATCGATACCTTTGACTAAGGCATAGGTGATGCGATCTTGAAGTGATTGATTACGCCACTCAAGGTCTTCTGTTTTGTCTTTTTTTACAGATTTAAATCTTTCAGAATACTCTAGTAACCGTTCTGTGGCATCAGCACGCCGATCCAGCATCACATCTTCTACCAGCTCTAGCAAGTCTTTAGGAATCTCATCATAGACTTCAAGCATAGCCGGATTGACAATGCCCATATTCATACCAGCTTTAATAGCATGATACAAAAAGACAGAATGCATAGCCTCACGCACCGTATCGTTACCACGAAATGAAAAAGATACATTAGATACTCCACCACTAACAGAAACATGAGGTAAGTTTTCACGAACCCATCGTGTACCTTCAATAAAATCAAGTGCATTTCGTCGATGTTCCTCCAATCCGGTAGCCACAGGAAAAATATTCAAGTCAAAAATGATATCTTCAGGCGGAAAGCCTACTTTTTCCACCAAAATATCATAACTCCGCTTACAAATATCTATCCTCCGCTGATAATTGTCCGCTTGACCACTTTCGTCAAATGCCATGACGATCACAGCTGCACCATAACGTCTAATACACTTGGCCTGCCGTATAAATTCTTCTTCTCCTTCTTTCAGACTGATAGAATTGACCACTCCTTTGCCTTGTACTACCTGCAATCCAGCCTCAAGAATCTCCCATCTTGACGAGTCAATCATAATTGGTATTCTAGCGATATCCGGTTCTGATGCAATCAAATTCAAAAACTTGACCATACAATACTTGCCATCAATCAATCCATCATCAAAATTAACATCTAGGATCTGGGCGCCGCCTTCTACTTGCTCTCGTGCAATATCCAGTGCCTCAATAAATTTCTCTTCTTTGACTAATCGTAGGAAACGCTTAGACCCGGACACATTAGTTCGCTCACCCACGTTGACAAAATTAGATTGTGGCGTGATGACCAATGGTTCCAGCCCAGAGAGCTTAAGATACCTAGGATTTTCGCTTATATCATAACTCATTATAAGGTTTTCTTTAAATTCTTAAAACTATATCAGATTATTTAAGCAAGTGCCAAAGGCCGTGGAATTCGAGGCTCATAATTACTGACAGCTGCTGCAATAGCGCTGATATGGTCAGGTGTTGTGCCACAGCAGCCACCTACAATATTTACTAAGCCTTTATCAAGGTACTCATGAATTTGTGTCACCATAGTGGCCGGTGTCTCATCATACTGACCAAAAGCATTAGGCAATCCGGCATTAGGATATGCTGACACATAAAATTCCGTATTGCGCGCTACAGTCTCTAGATAGGGTGTAAGTTGTTTGGCTCCTAATGCACAATTAAAACCCACAGAGAGTAAATTCAAATGAGAAATAGAAATCAAAAAAGCATCGGCAGTCTGTCCGCTGAGTGTACGTCCGGACGCATCTGTGATGGTACCGGAAACCATGATGGGAATGTCAATCCTGCGTTCTTCTTGTATCTCATCTATTGCAAACAAAGCTGCTTTGGCATTAAGGGTATCGAAAATGGTTTCAACCAGTAATATATCAGCTCCTCCATCCAGCAAAGCTTCGGCCTGCAACTTGTAGGCTACACGCAATTCATCAAATGTGATAGCCCGAAACCCCGGGTCACTAACATCAGGTGATAGAGAAGCGGTTTTATTTGTAGGCCCCATAGCACCGGCAACAAATCTGGGTTTTTCCGGAAATTGTGTGGTGTATATATCACAAGCTTGCCTGGCTATTCTGGCACTTTCAACATTGAGCTCATACACCAAATCTTCCATATGATAATCTGCCATGGCCACTGTAGTTCCAGAAAATGTGTTGGTCTCAATGATATCAGCTCCGGCTTCTAGATACTGTCTGTGAATCTCACCGATGATATGAGGCTGCGTCAATGAAAGTAAATCGTTATTGCCTTTGAGTGGATATGGCCAGTCTTTAAATCGGTGACCACGATAATCTTCTTCTTGAAGTTTATACCGCTGAATCATAGTACCCATGGCTCCATCGAGTACTAGAATGCGCTTTTTTAATAAATTCTCCAGTTGTTGTTTGACGGTCATTTCAATATAAGTTAAATATATTGAAATGTCAAAAAGAGAAGATGATAAAAAATGATCTCATCTTTGGAGTAAGTGTTATCTATCCCCATCGGAGTAGAATGTAGCACCGTTTCGCTCGTATGCGATGGTTGCCAAGGTTTCTCAGAGTCTAATCTCTCCACCTTTCTTGATAACATTTCAATAATGTAAAGAACTATTTAGTGATGCAAATATACACATTGTGATGTAATTGAAATGTTATTATAGAATAATTGTCAGCTATGATTAAAATATGCAGCAGTTTGGCTAATCCACACTGCTGCACACTCCGTTCATATTTCATAACAATATATTCGCTAGTTAATGCTGAATCTCAAGGTAACACCAGACCGAATGGTCGTCATAGGGAAGGACAGTGTTGTTCTCGGTATGGTTTTGGAGAAATCAAAGAAAAACCTCAATGCTAGATTTTTATTGACATCAAACTCTACGTTTGTACTCAGTGTCGTTGTCTTTTGACCCTTATTAGGCTGCCCGTCAATACCTGTCTGTAGATTATACACCTCTGAAATATCATCCTTCATCGAATATGCAAAGGTAAATCTCAGGTCCTTGCCTTCAGCACTGGTTCCTTTATCTTTAATCAAGCCAGAAAGAAGACCTTTGTCAGATTTGTTCGAAGCGTCAGCATCCTTTTTTGATTTTTTCGTCTTTTTCTTGTTTTTTGAAAAGGCTTTAAAATTTTTCAAAACATAGCCCGCTCCTATTGTAAATTCTTTAGACTTATTCTCCCTTAGTTCGGTAATATCTAGTGTAAGACTTCTAATCATCTTATAATCTAAGTCAAATTTAAAGTCATTGACCATTTTTAAGCTGACACCAATGATAGGTACAAATTGCTCTTGAATAGCCACTGTAGGCACCTCTAGTCTTGAATAATAGTTGTCATTTGGCGACAAGGTACCAAATGGGTCATTATGATCAAATAAAGGTGATGTCTGGAAATTATTGACCCGCAGTGTAGAACTATATCCATGCTTAATCGTAATATTGGTAAAATATTTCTTCACTGCCGGCAATTTACTCAAACCAGCATAATTCAATTGCCAGTTTGGCTTTGGAATATAGGTATTCTTGCTTACTAGATCTATTTGATCCAACTCCACTGAGTAAGGTGATTGCCCAGTATAGGCAGCCATGAAGGCAGGCACCGTCACACTGGTATTTGTCGGGCCATAACCTCCCGGATATTGTGGATCTTTATTATAGACACCAGGATTATCAATATTAGGAAGTCGCCTAGCAATAATCTCTCTGTTGACCTTAAACTGTTCATATAATCCTCGACTGTCTCTAAATAATGTATTCAAAGCATAGAACGATGCATCATAAGAACCCACATCATATAACGCCAGTTGCTGGAAAATATCACCCGTTTTTTCTGTCTTGCGGAAGACCTCATTATGTGTCTGCTGATAATTTTTCTTCAAAGTCACATCTATACTAAAGTCTTTGAATGGCTCAATCAATGCCTTAGCATCTATACTATGCTGCTTGGTCTGGATAAGACCTTCATTAAAGCTTTTACTTGGATTAAACCATTCTTGATTGCGAAGCAACCAGTTGTTCTCGCCGGAGATATTAGGTTGAATACCAGCTATAAAATCCCAGCCAGGAGCATTAAATCCTTCACTCTGACCTAGCAATTTAGATTGGGGCATGAAACCGGGAATTAATGTCGTCCTTTCATCCTTATAATTGAGTTTAACAGACCTGACCAGCATTAAAGGTCGCAGGATAATTCGCTCCACGATACTAGGATCTCTTGGTTTGTCATCCTTTTTAGTTCTATTATTTTCCTCCTTCTCTTTGTTTTTGCTATCGGCATCACTTTCTTTTAATTCAACATCAGCCATACCAAGATTGGTCTTATCTTGTGAAGAGACTTTTCTTTGTCGAGGTGATTGTTCTGGAGACTTTCTTGATCTTACTCCTTTGCCACTTTCTATTGATTTTAAATAGTTTGACTTACTATAGAGCCTGCTAAAGTCCAAAGTAAAATTTAAGGCCATTTTCTGTCCGTTTCTTATGGTATTACCGAGAAGAGTCCCTTCATCGTCAATCGTAATAAGGCTACCGGCATCCCATCCGTAATCAGCTTTATAATCAGCTCCCGCATTGATCCAGTTGAGTATAGGAATACTCTTAAATGGCAATTTATAATTGAGTGACAGATTGTGTGAATACGACTTTGATCTACCTAAATGCTCCAAATTTTCATTTCGATAGTAGTTCACATTACCATTCTGGTCCACAATATCACGATATAAAACCCCATTTTCATCATATAAACTTCCCTTTTCGTCAACGAGGTTACGTTCCTCTAGGGTATTAGCTACCCCTACATACCTTAATTGATCGACTAACGCTTCTGCCTTAGCACGATAGCTAAATCTCAATGACTTTGTAAAGTCCCAGTCCAAAACATAAGATCTTTCCCAACTAAATCTGTTGTCATCAAAAGCATAAATCGGTATCACTGGCTGTCTAAATGTTCGCCTATTGAGCTGGTTATTCATTCTAGTGGTAAACGAGAAATTACTCGGCAAATAGCTGAAATTAAAGTCAGAAATAAGCTGGAGGCCTTTTACTTTGATAAATTTAAAAGGTTCCACGAAAGTAGATCTACGTGAAAATACATAGTCTAGTCCAACAGTACGAGATACCTGTTTATCCTCTTTAACAAGATAATTGGACATGGTATTTTCGGTATATCCATAACTGACCCCGAAATTAGAAGGCGACCACGGCTTTCCTGTTCCACCGGCATTAATCCGTGCATTTGCAATATTGAAGGTTTTAATCGTAACCTCTTCACGCGCTAAATCCCTTATCGAATCCCTCATATCAGTGTCCACTAAGCTGAGTTTTTCACGCACTCTAATATCCTGATCAATAGGATCAAACTCTGGTGTTATCAATGTCTTCTGGTATTGAGCATATATAGGGACGGTAAGCTTAGCTTCTTTAGGTAAAAGTTTACCGGCATCGATATTGATCGCAGCATCATAGATAAATTTCTCTTCTCTGTTTCGTTCATGTAGTCTTTTATCTAGCGAACTGTATCCATTACTGCTATATCCTGTGGATAGATTAATCTCTGCAAGGTCGGCGAGCTGCAGTTGAAGCCTTGACTCTGCTGCCCATGCAAAATTTTCATTATATCCAGTGACTCTCAATTCATTGACCCAAACTTCACCACTGGCAAATATATTTCCTCTGTTTTTCACTACTATTTCGATGACCTTGACATTGCCCAATGATGGGTTGCCGACCATCCGGACTATATCACCTTTTTCGGGATTAACCACTGCCTCCACAATCCCAGCCCGTGCTTTCAGATTATTTTCGATCCTATATTTTCTAAGAGCCAGCATACTATCTAGCGGTACATTGATAAAATTTCTGGTCGGCCATATATTTTTTTGTGATTGAGCAGGATCTTTAGAGTTCGTCTTTGAAATGGTCAGCGGCAATTCGTATTCATAATAATTATTATTAAGGTTCTTCAAACTATCATTATAAATACCGAGGGTGTCAACTGGGAAATCCTTACCTAGTCTGACGATGATAGAAATATCGCCATCTTTAATGGTGTCTCTTTGAATAACAGCTAGATTTTCAGCATGTACAAACATCTGAAGCCTCTTATAAAGTGCCAGATTAATATTGGCAATTTTTGACATTCCTACTTCGCAAGATTGTGGAAGTTCTCTGAATTTCAATGCCATAGATTTTTCATCCTGGAGCAGATTAGCCAGCTGACCAAAAGAGCGTGTACGCACTGTTCCCGCTGGCGTGATATAGTTAAATGGCAACTTGTCAGAATTCTCCTCAATACCTACATCATCGATGCTGAACTCAATATTTGGTTGATCCGGTCTCTCTTCACACAAAGGTTGCTGCTTTCTCCAGATACTCCTTTGCAATTGAAATTCTGCCAGGCGGAAGGTTTTGGGTGTTTCAAAATCAGTCATATACATTCGCATAAACTGAATGCCTCTAAAGCCTTCTATCGGGCCTACTTTAGTTCCACTATTGAGTGGAATTTGAAATCTATACCATTTTTGCTCCTGACCATCAACAGTAATTGTCTTGGTTTCTCTCAAATACTCTCTAACGGCTGCAGTATCCAGTTCTTTGCTATCACCAAGACGCCTTATATCGATGACATATTCATAAAAAGCTTCTGTCTGATCTAGTGTTTTATTGTTGTTAATATCTTCAGTATCAGGATAATTATTTCCTCTGATAAACTGATTAATATTAGAGGAACCATTTGAAAACGGTGTATTGCCCTGCGTGCCATTGAATCCTTTCATTCTCTGAAGCAATGAAGGGTATTCTGACGTGCTAACATCATTAAAAAATACAAAGTCATCGTTACAAGGATCTTTTGCTATTTCAGCAATATTTGCTAAATCGTTTTCAATCAACCAAGATTCAAATTTAAGAGCTTCTTGATTATTGTCCAATCCATCTATACCGACATCTTGCGCTTCTCCTTCTTGTGCATCAAAGCCATTTACCATCGGAATGCTCACTGTTGCTTTTCCAAATACTGTATTCACTACCGGTACACGTCGCTGACTAGTAGGCATGGCATTCTCAAAAAACAGTAAGTTGTCTTTGAGCACATCTTCTGAGACACTACCGAGATTGAATACGATTTTTCCTGACTCGTCAATAACATGTGCTTCTCCATCGGGTCTATCCATAAATGGATTAAGCATCCAAAATTCTATACTTTCATAATTGGCACTCTCAAAGTCTGAGTTGGGAAAGTATCTCTGAATTCCACCCCATCTGGATTGAGGATTGCGTAATACAATTTTTTTATTATCCACTACATCAAATCCGGAGGAAATACCAGGGTATCCTTCCTTATTGTCAAAATTATAAGGTCCTCTTTCTTGCGGATAATAACTAATGTCAAATGTAAAGAGCTGCTGATGCTGACCTGGCTGAACCTGTCTGTTTTCAAACAACTGGTTCTGATTAATAATTCTTGTATATGGATTACTATTGTCCAGTGATGTTCGGTTAGTACCTAAATCCAGCGTACTCCAGTTGATTAATGCTCTGTTAGCATTGTACGCTAGATTATTATCCATAGCTGCTTCCTTAAACTTAGTGGCATCTGTGGTTAAAATACTAGGTGTACTAGCCAGTGTCCATAAATTTACATTGTAACCTCCTAGGTTAAAATTAGAAATTGCGCCCTCAAAGTCATCAATATTGGCAATACCTTCATCTTCAACTACACGATTACCATTATTATCATCGTATTTCAAGTCAATGCCTTTGGCGTGTCCAGGCTTAAGACCAGCTACTTCGGCAGTAAAATTAATTCTCGACTTTTCAGACGTGCTGTAAAATGGGAGTTTGTCCACTAGACTAGTCAAAAATGGCATCTCCTCAGAATAGTTGAAGTCTAAGCCAAAGATTCTGTTTTTGATAGGATCATCACCGATATTTACTTTCTGAGTAATCGGCACTTCTGACAACCTTAAAAAGGTGGCACCTAGACTCGTATTTTTATTAAACTGATATTCAGCTCTCAATCCCATCATATTCTTTTGCTGCAAGCTAAATAACGAATTATCCTCAAATCGAACATCGATCGGCGTACCTTGCGATAAATATAATGGGTTAATGATCGATAATCGTCCGAGAGAATAATCTATTTCATAATCCTGACCTTCTATCAACTGCTTACCTCCGGCTGAAACCCTGACAGAACCTTGCGGGATATAAAAGCCCAAATTGAACACTCCATTTGAACTACCGGACTTGACCTTTCCGACCATTTGGAATTTATTCTTTACTAGTCCTGTATGTTCAGTTATAGCCTGGATCTGGTGGTATAATTCATCATAACGAAACTTTGTTAAGGCATTTTCTAGACCTATGGTGTCCAGATTGTATTTTTCGACCAGTACTTTACCTACCTTTTCTCCTGTCAAGTGTCCACCAAAAGGTTCCAGTACCGGAAATACGATGCTTCCAGTTCGCTCAATGACGGTCACACCCGGTATATAATCAAAGAAACCATCCGGCTGTGGATCGCCAGTCCTATTGAGATTATCAAGATTGAAAAGTTCCAAAATCGGTACCTTAATCAGTAGTGGGTCGGGCATATATCTTTTAAGTGATCCATCATTGTTATCATCTTCATAATAAATATCAAATTCAAAATCTGATTGGCTCAATGTGTTGGTGTTTAGGTTGTACACATTTTTCATCATCAGATCCCACATAGGAGAGTTGACAATCTGATTCGTAGATTTCAGCAATTTAACAAAATGAACTTTCGGAGGCTCTACTCTGGTTGTATCTGCCTGATTAGCAGGATTGACTGAAGAAGTGGCAAGTTGTCCCACTGAATAGATAGCATTAGGGTTTGAAGTATAATAATAATTATATGCTACTCCTACCACTTGATTTGGTCTCAATCGCACATTCAAAGAGATGGTTCCCAGCTTTTCATTATAAGTAAACTCTGAAGAATTTAATCTTCTACCTCTAAATACTTCGAAATCTTTAGTACGGCTCAGCCCAAAAGCAGGACTCTCTAGTACGTTTGTTACTTTGTCAATATCTTCAATATTGCGATAGGCCTTTAGTTTTTCGTAAATATTATTGGCATCATTATCTGGGAGTTCTTCATTGAAATCATCTCTATCACTACCATTATAAATCGTAGGCGCATTGGGATTGGTTGAATATCTTTTATCCGGTTCTGCAAGGTCAGCAATGGCTGCCACCATATTTGTATTTTCCTGAAAATCAGGTCTGTCATCCGAGATCCAAACTTCAATCTGTGCAATTTTATGTGATGTTCTCAAATAAGGCAGGTTGGATAATACTCTTTCATATACGTTTCTATTGTAGTGGGATATGAAGAAGTGTCGATCTGCATCATATTTATTAGGAGTGATTGAAAACTCTTGCTCCGCTACACCATTTTCGATACGGATAGAATTGTTTTTGGATCGCTGCTGTGATATCAATCCTGTCAACCTGAGCCTACCGAATTGTACCTCTGCCTTGAGACCAAAAAGGCTCTGGGCGCCTTGGATTAAGTTGCCTCTCAATGGCATACTCACATTACCGGCTTCGATTTTTTTGATAATGTCATCTTCCGAAAAAGCATCTGAATCAAATGCAAGCTTGGTTTGCTTATCAAAATTAAATGTTGACTGAGTATCGTAGTTAAAATCCAGATCTAGCTTTTTACCTATTTTACCATCTACATTCATTTTAATCTTAGTAGTAAAATCGGGTTGACTTACTCTTTGGGCATTGAGCGTCAGTCGTGGGTCTTCACGCTTAGTATAAAGCCACCCAACGTTTAAATCGACACTTCCCTGCGGCTGAATATTGATCTCTGTCCCTCCAAAAAGTCTATCTACCAGGTTGTTTTGTATGTCTATTTTGTCTATCGGGTCAATTTTGCCTGTTTTAGATTTTTTATCCGATTTGATACCGGCGAGTGTATTAAAATATTGCCTTTCTTGTTCTGCAGCTACATAGTCCATATATTCTTCAAAAGTCAGATAAGTGGGCGTTCTGTAGTATTGATCACCTATTTTTTCCAAAACAATATACTTGCCTGTTTCAGGATCGTATTCTACTTTTTGTTCTATCTGTTTTGGTAAAATATCAAATGGATTGTACTTTTTATCGGTAATAAAATCACCTTGTCTGTCCACTAATGGTATTGAATCCGTCACAATAGTCGGAATAATGTCTGTTTTGTATGGATCCGAAAGGTTTCTTGAGGGTACAATGGCCACAAGTTGACCAATGAAACCGATTAAAATCCCTATAAACAATAAATATCTTTTTTCACCCATAAATGCTGCCTCTATTTTATCAAACTACCTGATTAAAATTTAGTCGGATATAAAATCTATCAGAGTATAACGTCTGATTTTTGAATTGTTGTATAAATTATTGCTGTTTTTATTAATTCATTTGCTTCAAAACCTGCTTAATCAAGTCTTCTACCTGACTTATATCAGGCTGATTACTTAATATTTGTTTAACATTCTTCTCCACTATTGGCTTGGGAAAGCCTAAAGCCATCAGTGCAGAAATTGCTTCATTTCTGATCGAACCAGTTTCTGTAGGAACCAATACCACTTGATCTTGGCCCATCTCCTTGATGACCTTATCTTTGAGATCGAGGATGATTCTTTTGGCCGTTTTGGGGCCGATACCTTTCACTTTGCTAAATGCAGCGGCATTTTCCATCATGATAGCTGATCTCACCTCATCCGCATTCATATACGAAAGGATGACTCTGGCTGTATTGACACCTATCCCGGAAACAGAAATCAGCAAAATAAACAATGACCGCTCATCATCGTCAAAAAAACCATACAATGCATGCTCATCTTCCTTAATACTGAGATACGTAAGTATTTTGATTTTTTTGAGGTTTTCCAGCTTGCTGTAGGTATTCAGACTGATATTGACATGATAACCTACACCGCCACATTCTACGTAGATAAAAGTAGGCGAACTATGCGTTATGTCACCATTGAGATAAGCTATCAAAATACTTTATTTTAATTTCAAAATGCAAAAATATTAAAATAATATATAATCTGTAATTTTCTAATATTGAAATTGCAGTTTACACACAGTTTTATAACTACAAATGTTCGTTTCTGAATTGTTCCCACTTCCATGCTGAACGCATAATATCATCTACATCATGTTGAGGTGACCACCCAAGCAAATGCTTCGCTTTTGTATAATCAGAATAGATAGCAGTTACATCACCCGGACGTCTCGGCCCTAGCTGATAATTGAGTTTGACACCGGTTTGTTTCTCAAATGCATGTATGATTTCAAGCACGGTAAGTCCATTTCCTATACCGACATTAAACACTTCTACAGGCTGCGTCTGATGGCCATCAAAAATAAACTTTAGCGACAGGGTATGTGCATGAGCAAGGTCCTCCACATGGATATAATCTCTAATACAACTCCCATCACGTGTAGGATAATCAGTACCAAAAACAGTCATAGTGTCTCTCTTGCCTATGGCTGTCTCAGTGATTACGGGCACCAGATTTTGTGGTGGGTTGATAGGCAGTTCCCCCAATATACCGCTAGAATGAGCACCGGCAGGATTAAAGTATCTTAACAAAATACTATTAACAGTAGTATGCTTTAAGCTGTCAGAAATGATTTTTTCACCCATCTGCTTAGTCCTTCCGTAAGGTGATGCTGCTTCCTGAATCGGTGTGTTTTCATCTACCGGGCTCTGACTGACGTCGCCATAAACAGTACAGCTTGAGCTAAAAATGAAGCCTTTTATATGGTTTTGGATGGACAGCGTCAGTATATTTATTAGAGATTCTAGATTATTCTTAAAATATAGCAATGGTTTTTCTACCGATTCACCCACCGCCTTCAATGCAGCAAAATGAATAATACCAGAGATATCATTATGCTCTTTAAAAATAATGCTCAAAGCCTCCAAATCACACAAATCTATATGGTAATAGGGCACCTCTACACCTGTAATTTTTTGGATAGCACTGAGTGCATAAGTATCTGAATTGATACCATTATCCACACAAACCACTTCAAAACCATTCTCCAGTAAATCAATAATGGTATGACTTCCTATATATCCAGTGCCACCGGTGACTAATACTTTCTGCTTCATGCGCCTGCTTTATTTCTTTTTGAGATGAATTAGCTTATTGGGAGGGCAAAATTATACAGAATTTAGTTTCTTCATTCGGTTTTGAAGATTTAACAAAAATTTTACCACCATGATATTGTTCTATTATCCTTTTAGCCAGTGAAAGTCCTAAGCCCCATCCTCTTTTCTTAGTTGAATACCCAGGTTTAAACACCGACTTAAAATTAGCAGCTGAAATACCGTGTCCATCATCCGTAAGTTCTATATAGATATTATCGCCTGTCTGATGTAATTTGCATCCTATCACACCCTGACCATCCATGGCATCCAACGAATTGCGAATGAGGTTCTCAATCACCCAGTCAAAAAGATGTCGATTGATACGACCTACAATGACCTGATCAGGCTGGATAAAGTTAAACTGAACTTTTTTAGGCGCACGCTTTTGAAAATACTCTTTGACTTTGACCAGTTCTTCATAAATATTGGTTTCGGTCAAAACCGGCTCTGAACCAATCTTTGAAAATCGCTCAGCCACCAGTTCTAGTCTGTTCACATCGTTTTTGAGTTCTTCAATGATTTCCATATTGGCAGTATCCTCACTATTATTTTCTTTTAATATCTCGATCCATCCCATGATGGCACTGATGGGTGTGCCGAGTTGATGCGCCGTCTCTTTAGCCATGCCTGCCCAAACCCGGTTTTGTTCCGACCGTCGTGACGAGTTAAAAAGTACATATCCCAACAAAATATACAGACCGACAAGTAAGCCCTGCACGTAGGGAAATAATTTGATGTAATTCAATACCGGAGAATTGAACCAGTATATATTTTGAGCATATCCAGTGCCAATAATAGGTTTTTCGCCAGAAGCCAGAAACTCCTGCTTCTTTCGTTTCAGAAAGTCGGGGTCATTCAATTCCACCTCAGAAAAATTCTGGCCTTCGAGGTAACCTGTTTCATCTTCAAATATCACAGGTAGCGGAAATGAATCGATGATCGTCTGTAAAAAAGTAATATCTGCAGAATAGTTAGGGCCTACGTCTTGCTTGATAAACTCCTCGAGGGCTTGTCTGAATAGGAAAACATGTTTTTCTTCTTTGATTCTTAAGTTATTGGCCAAAAAATCTGAGTATAAAATCGTCAAAAGCAATATCAATGAGCCCATAACCATCAAAGCAAGCTTCCATATATTACTTTTTTGAAAGATAGCAATCATTTTAAATATAGGTGCTGAGGGTTGATTTTATCTGTAACGTACAAACCTATGATGATTATTGTTTGAGTGGGCATTGAGCACGTTTTGTTTTATGGCAATTTGATGGCAGTGCCTATCATAAATATATTAAAGTTATCAGCAGACTTGTCAGTAAATAATTGTGAAAGATGGTACTTGCCATTAATTTCAAAACCATAAAATTTCAATCCGAATGAAACTCCATACAGCCAGTTGTTCATCGCATTTCTGCCATAACGATATTCGTGAATCACTTCTGCATTCTGTTTATACACCAGCTTTTGCTTGGTAAATAGTCTATAACCTCCATAACCGCCTACTTCCAGGTTAAATTTTTTACTCATCGGAATGGCAAATGTGAGCGGAATGGTTAGATAGCCCACTCTCAACTTAGAACGTTCAGCTACATCTTTGATAGGAACAAAAACTCCAGCTCCATTTTGGTCTAGGGATACAATCACATCATTTTCAAATGAAAAGCGATTGACAAGATAGTGAAGTCCGAAATTGAATGATGGTTTATTCAGCCCTGCAGCAAGAGGAACACTCCTTAACAAACCTAGCTCCCAAAACCACGAGCCACCAGTATGTACTTCAGGTACTTGACTTACTGTAGTCGCCTCATGAGTACCTATGAGCCCATTTATTCCAACTCCGATTCTCAACTTAGTTTTAGTCTTATTTTTGAATGGTATCAACTTGGAAATCGTACTTTCTTCTTCCGCCTGTCCTGATTCTGTTTGGGGCTCAAATATTTCAAAATGCGATGTGTCCTCTTCCGCTTCATTGAATTCATCTATGCTCGCAGGAACTTCTATTTTTGAAATTTCTATATCTAAAATTGACATAATAGAATCTACCTGATCTGCAAGTCTGACCTCGCTAGGTTGATCAGCCCACTCTTTTAAATAACTTAAATAATCCCTAATTATTGAGCTGTAATACTCCATTTGATCCTTCTTTTCCTTTGGGCTGACTTGAGCAGAAATACAGAAAGGAATCGAAATCAGGAAAATGATAAAAAATGATTGCACCCATTTCATAATATCAACAATTATGTATGAAATAAAACGCTAAAGTAGAAATTAATCTTATTCAATTTATTAAAATCATTCGTTTATTTATCCCAACACAATAACAAATAGTAAAGGATTCTCTAATTTTAGAATCATTTTTATCGAAAATACAGCTATCTTTTGCCTTTTCCATCAAATTACAACTACTTAATACCATAAAAGATATTATAGAGATGCCAAATTGGCTAAAAATTGATGGAATGGCCTTATTTTTGCACCTTCAAACAAAATAATCATTTTAAAAAACTGTATGATGGATTTTAAAAATCTGATTTCCCATTGTAAAGAATATGGCTTTATATTTCCTTCAAGTGAGATCTATGATGGCTTAAGTGCCGTGTATGACTATGGCCCGAATGGTGTAGAGCTTAAAAACAATATTAAGTCCTACTGGTGGAAGTCTATGGTACAAATGCATAAAAACATAGTAGGGATAGATGCTGCTATCTTTATGCATCCGAAGACATGGAAAGCATCCGGTCACGTTGACGCATTTAATGACCCACTGGTGGACAATAAAGATTCTAAAAAACGATACCGTGCCGACCAGCTTATCGAAGGCTATGCTGAAAAAATCGAAGCTAAAATCAATAAAGATATAGAAAAGGCCCGAACACGTTTTGGAGATGCATTTGATGAAGCACAATTCAGAGCTACTAATGAACGGATCATCGAGCGACAAAAGGAAATTGACGCTGTGCTCAACCGACTGGCTGATGCTATGAAAACAGGCAATATGGATGATCTGAAAGCACAGATTGAAGAATACGAAATCGTATGTCCTGAAAGTGGTTCGCGCAACTGGACTGAAGTACGCCAGTTTAATCTCATGTTCAACACTCAGCTGGGCAATATTGCCGGTGAGGAAGGCAAATTATACCTACGTCCGGAAACAGCACAAGGTATTTTTGTCAATTTCCTCAATGTACAGAAGTCCACGCGTCAGAAAGTTCCCTTTGGAATCGCCCAGATCGGCAAGGCATTTAGAAATGAAATCGTAGCCCGCCAGTTTATTTTCAGAATGAGAGAATTTGAGCAGATGGAGATGCAATTTTTCATCCAGCCGGGTACTGAAATGCAATGGTATGAATACTGGAAAGAAACCAGACTGCAATGGCACAAGGCACTGGGTACAGACAGTAGTAAACTCCGTTTTCACGACCATAACAACCTGGCGCACTACGCCAATGCTGCTGTAGATATTGAATTTGAGTTTCCGTTTGGATTTAAAGAGCTAGAAGGTATTCATTCTAGAACTGACTTTGATTTATCCCAGCACCAGGAGTTGTCCGGTAAAAAAATCCAATACTTTGATCCGGAACTGAATGAAAGTTATGTTCCTTATGTAGTAGAAACATCCATCGGTTGTGATAGAATGTTCCTGGCTATGATTTCTAATGCACTTCAGGAGGAAAATGTCCCGGATGCTGATGGACAAGATTCAGTCAGGACTGTGATGAAACTTCATCCGGCCATTGCACCTGTCAAGGTAGCCGTACTGCCATTGCTTAAAAACAAAGAAGAACTAACCTCTGCGGCAACGGCACTTTATGACCAATTAAAAGTACACTTCAACTGTCAGTATGATGAAAAGGATGCTATCGGTCGAAGGTATAGAAGACAAGATGCCATAGGCACTCCTTACTGTATTACTATCGATTTTGAGACGCTTGAAAACAATACGGTAACTGTTCGCGATCGGGATTCACTGGAACAGGTACGCCTAAAAATAGATGAAGTGAAAAATTTTTTTCAGGACAAAGTTTCAATCGAAAGCCTTCTCGTGTAAGTATTTTTGTCAAGTTTGATAAAAAAATAAACGCCGTCAATGTTATGTGAGGGCGTTTATTTTTTGTTCTATGGCTAGTTAAAAATAAGAAAGCGCCATTTTTTCAAATGACGCTTTACCAACATCTCAATATTAAATAACACTTTAATCAAGTAAATCACACAAATTTCCTACAACAAATTTAATATATTTTATTATTCAAATTAAAATTTATATATTTATGCCTTCATAAAATAGACTTATGAACATACAAGTTTCCCAATTAAGATATTTTTTATCACTGGCTTCTACACGTAGTTATAGTCTGGCAGCAGAATTGTGCAATGTATCACAACCAGCATTAAGCATGGCCATACGCAGGATGGAGGAAGAGCTTAACCTGACTTTGATTGATCGAAAGAGCAATCCGATTTCTCTTACGGAAGAAGGCGAGATCATCGCTTCGCAAGCGACAAAGATCATGGAAGGTTTATCATCACTTGAAAAACTAGCTTCAGACCTTCATGATAACCACATGGCCGGCAATATCAAATTAAGTATTATTCCAACGCTAGCTCCTTATATATTACCAGGTTTGATTAAGAAATTTAGTGAAATGTATCCTAAAGTCGAGCTCATTGTTGAGGAGGAAACGACAAAAAACATACTTAATAAGCTAAAATCTTCTGAAATTGATGTTGCAGTTCTGGTTACGCCTGTTGAAGAAAAATCATTGATCTATGTTCCTATGTTCTATGAAGAGTTTTTTCTCTTCACGCACAAAAAGCTCAACAAACGCCATGCCTCTTCAGCTGATTTAGATTATAAAAACCTATGGCTGCTGCAGGAAGGGCATTGTATGAGAGAACAAATGCTCCGCATCTGTGAACACAAAAATATGGAGTCATCTAATATCACTTATAATGCAGGAAGTATCGAATCGCTCATCAATATTACTGAATACAATAAAGGAATGACCATCATACCTGAAATGGCCACTTGGAATCTTTCCGTTGAGAGAAAAGAAAGAATCACTCCTTTTAATGATCCGGTACCGGTACGAGAAGTGAGTATCATGTATCACAAATTCACAACCAGACTGAGAGAAATCAATGCAATAATGCACATTATTGTAGAAAATGTTCCATCATTCATGAAGGTCAGGGAAAACTTTCAAACCATTGATATAGCGCCTTTATCCTAAACAGGTCAAATAAACAAAAAAGGGTGCACAATAGCACCCTCATCTATAATTTGAGATGAATACAACTCGGATCAATTAACACCTAATCTAGTTTTGAGCGTTGACATCAAATTTTCAGACTCAGCAGCATGCAAAATCATGCCAGCACTAGCATCAAAAATCATCGTATAACCTTGCTCCTTACCCAGCTTATCAATTTCTAATTGTACTTTATCAATAATGGGTTTGAGTAATTCTTCTCGCTTGGCTATTATCTTTTGTTGCATTTCAGTTTCATAACTTCTGATTTCTTCCTGCTTAGCGACCAAAGCCTCTTCTCTTTGCTGCATTTGAACCTTAGATAGTGTCCCACCATTTGCTTCGTTAAGATAAGCTTTATACTCATCTTCGAATTTGATGGTCATCTCACCCCTTTTTGCCATTAACTCATTCTGATATTGTTGCAACTGGTTATCAGCAAGCTTCATTTCAGACATCTGCGACAATAACTCTTGAGTGTCAATATATCCAAATTTCTGAGCATTTACAGTCACTGCCAATGCCATCATCAATGCAATACTTAAAAAATTTAACTTCATTTTGTGTTGTTTTGTTTTATTACTTGTATAGACTTAAAAGTGATTAAATAAATTAACGCGATTTTTCTTTTTAACAATTTATTAAAGTACAGGCTCTATTCGGGCTCAAAGCCCAGTACGATATTAAACTTGCCATAACCTTTGGTGCCCGATTGAGAAAGGTCTTTATCAAATCCCCATCCATAATCAAATCCGAGCAGACCGAACATAGGGAGAAACACTCTGGCTCCAAATCCTGCTGAACGCTTCAAATCAAATGGATTGAATTTTTTAAAGCTCTGATAGGCATTGCCACCCTGTAGCCAGCTGGTCACATAAATTGTTGAATTAGGATTCAGCGAAAGCGGATACCTAAACTCTACTGTATATTTATTATACACAGCTGCGCCAGGTGTGTATCCAGAACTATTGACTGCGCCATTTCCTTCTATATCATTAACATCATATCCACGCAGTGATATGATATCTATACCCTGGAGTCCAATGCTCTGGTTATTAAGTCTATCGCCACCTAGTTGGAATCGTTCAAAAGGAGATGTTCCAATTTCTTTGTTATAGCTACCTAGCATACCGATTTTGGCCGATGTGGCTACTACAAACTTATCAAACAAGTTAAAATACCACTCCGATGAGATTTTCCATTTATGGTATTCCAGCCACTTAAATTTATTAGCTTCTTTAAGCTCATCCAGTTTAGCATTGATATCTGCATCTGTGACTGGTTTTGCAGGACCATTTTCAAACTGCAAATCTCGGATGATGTCGGCTCTTTGCTCTTCAGTAGGTTCAAAAGTATTACTCTTTCTAAATAATGAGTATGGTGGCGTCAACTGTATGGATAAAGACAACTTTGATCCTGAACGTGGATATAAAGGATCACTAACACTACTACGAGTAAATGTCTGACTAATACTCCAGTTATTAAACTTACCGACGGTCACTAAAAATCCACCACCTATAAATTTGTCTAAGTTAATTTGCTCAATATTGAGTGTAGTCTGACTTGAAAAATAATCATCCGGCCACTTCAATTGCGAACCCAGTCCTATAAATCCACGTGTAATGCCGAGTTTTCCATTGTTATACAACGAATAATCAAAAGCGGTATGAGCTGCCCCTATTGTAAATGATCGAGGTTTTTTACCACCTAACCATGGCTCAGTAAATGAAAAATTGTATGATTTATAAAAACGACTATTAGACTGTAATCTTAGTGATAACTTCTGGCCATCACCCTGAGGTAGAGGACTCCATGTGGATCTGTCCTTAACATTGGCAATGGAGAAATTGTTGAAAACAACGCCAAGCGTACCTATCAATCCACTAAAACCACCATATCCCGCCGACAGCTCAAGCTGGTCAGATGGTTTTTCTTCTAGCTGATACTCTATACTTACAGTACCTCGTGCCTGATTGACCGGGTTCTCGATACCTAAAGTTTCAGGATTAAAATAGCCGAGATTAATGATCTCTCTTTGTGAGCGTATGATATCAGCACGGCTGAATTTCTTACCAGGCATTGTTCTTAATTCACGTCTTACCACGTTTTCATTGGTTCTATCATTACCTTTGATTACAACATTGTCTATTGTAAACTGTGGACCTTCAAAAATGCGCATTTCGATGTCCACTGAATCATTTGTGACGGCTACTTCTACCGGGTTAACATCAAATGCAAGATACCCATCATCAAGGTACAACGAAGAAATATCACGACCATCCAGACTAAATTTTAATCTGTTGCTGAGTAATTCAGGGTTATAAATATCGCCTTTAGATATGCCCAGTACAGCAGTGAGATACTCATCAGTATATAGCGAATTTCCTTTCCACCGGATATCTCTAAAATAATGTCGAGTGCCTTCGTCCACAGTGATTTCAATCTTCAAACCACCTTCATTCGTTCTATATACCGTATCATGGGTGATTGTCATATTTTTATATCCTTCTTTGTTATAAAACTTGACAATACTTTTTAAATCTTCCTGATATTTCTTATCAATAAACTTTGATTTTCTGAACCACGTACCTTTTCTTTTGGTATTGCTCATTTTTTTTCGCAACTTCCTATCAGAAAATATCTTATTGCCTTCGAAGACAATATCTTCTACTTTCACACGCTCATTTGGTATAATTTCAAAGATCAGCCTCACACTGGATGTTTTGCTTTCTTCAGGTACTTCATACACATCAACAATTACATCCAATTTTCCTTTCTCAATATAGTATTCTTTAATTTTAGTCTTTGCAAGGTCTTTCTGATCATCAGTAACAATACCGCCACGCGTCAAAATATCTTTAACTATATCATTAAGGTCATCGTGCTGTGAAGTCTTTACACCCTTAAATGTCCACTTAGTCAGCACAGGTCTTTCTACCAGCACTATGCGAAGATATACAATATTGCCTTCAACCTTATCTTGAAAAATCTGCACGTCATCGAAGAGTTTCAGTTTTAGTAGTGCCTTGATGCCTGACTGAATCATCGGCCCAGGAATCTGAATTTTATTGCCTTCCTTTAGACCTGCGATAGATTTAATGGCATTGCGGTCTCTGGTCTCAGCACCTTGTATAATTATACCGCCAATCTCATAATTATTCTTAACAGCATAATTGAGGACTTCAACCTCTTCTTGCGCTTCCACATGCATTGCGTGAAGCATGAAAGCCATCACCAAAAGAGTGTATCCTATGATATTTCGCCACATATTACTTTTTAAAAGTTGACCAGTTGCTTTCTTTAACGACTCATTCATATCAACTGCTGTATCTAATTTTTTCTTTAACTTTTTCTTAAAGGTTTTAACCATTTATCAACTGCTCACTTGTTTTACCAAACCTGCGCTCACGTCTTTGATAATCCATAATCGCATCGTATAAATCTTTTTTTCTAAAATCAGGCCATAACACCGGTGTGAAGTACAACTCAGTATAAGCTATCTGCCACAAAAGATAATTACTGATACGATACTCACCACTGGTACGTATCAATAGTTCCGGATCAGGAAAATCACAAGTATTCAATTGAGCAGCAAATGCATCGGCATCAATATCTTCAACATTCAACTGACCATCTTTGACGGCAACGGCCAATTTTTTGGCCGCTTCAACAATCTCCCACCTCGATGAGTAATTGAGCGCCAATATCAAAGTCATGCGAGAATTATTCCGAGTGGTTTCTATTCCTTCCAGCAAAGCTTTGCGGGTTTTATCCGGCAATCCAGTCAGATTACCGATGGCCTGGAGCCGTATATTATTTTTATTAAGTGTACTAATTTCCTTTCTGACCGTCTCTATGAGTAGGCTCATCAAGGCATTAACCTCAATCTCCGGTCGCGACCAGTTTTCTGTTGAGAAAGCATATAAGGTCAGGTATTCAATCCCCATTTCAGCGGCTGCTTCCGTAACTTCACGCACCGCTGTCACACCATTTTTATGGCCAAAAACTCTGGGCTGACCTTTTGTTTTAGCCCAGCGCCCATTTCCATCCATAATGATGGCAATATGTCTGGGTAGTTTGTCCGGATGAATGGTATCGTTAAGCAATGCTCAGGAATAATATTATACTTAAAATTTATGAGCCGCAAATGTATAAAAATTATTGGTCAGAAAATCAATATTAGCTGATAAATTATTGAATTATAGCACTATTGAAAGCAAGATTGCTTCATTGATTTGCCAATAATCGATAGAAAGTAAACATGAAGCATCCTTAATATCCTACCAACTCAACTGTATAAATAATAAATTGGCAATTGAGCAACGGATACTGTTACAAATGGCATGTTATTTTGACCGCTATTTAAAACACGCCGTTTACATTTACAATTTTATCGGGTAAACTTTGTCCTAAGTCCCATAGCTCAGTGATTTTATTCTCCTCAAATCGGAAAATGTGCACGACAACACCCTCAAAACCCTGATTTCCGGACTATTGAACATGAGAGTGAACAGCCACCAGATTGCCATCTTCCAGGGCTCTTAAAATTTCGAAGAATTTGTTTGGAGTTTGTTGACGGGCTTCTTTCAAAGCCTGCAACAGCGACTATCTGTCACCCCTGAAAAATGGGTTATGATGGATAAATCTTTCTGAAACATAAAGGTCAAATGCTATATCCGGATGGCCACCAGCAGCGAGCATCAGAAAGTCTTTTACTATTTCTTTATTTGAATAAGTTTTTATTTATTTAGGAGTTATACTTTTTTAATTATTGGTAATTGCCAGAAACCATGTCTTTAATTCTGTCCTATCAATTTCGGTGGTATGTTTCAATTTTATATGTCGCATTGTTTTTCCTGTTCCTTCCAATTTATTCTTTGGGTCTATAATTTTATCAATATCCATTGAAAATCCCAGTGTGAGATAATTTTTATTGACTTGAAAATAAGCAAAGTCTTTAGTTGTTTTAAAAACAGGACGATTCCACTTAAATTCTTCTATTAAGTTGGGCACATTTTGATGTATTAGTTCACGAATGATTTTCATCATTTCTTTTTGCTCTATTGGGGCATTTTCAATGTATTCTGTTACCTGATTGTTCATAATTGTTAGTTTTTATCTTGAATTTTAAGGTTTTAATTTCCAAATTTTATCTGAATAGGGCAAATATTCAGGAAGTGCGGCCGAACCATACCATGAAATAACATCATAATCCAAAAAGCTGTTTTTTATGGCCGGGTCGGATAATAAAAGTTCTTTGGCTTCTTCTATGGTTTTGATATTGTTGAGAATAAAGATACCTCTATAATTCATTGTATTTTCACCCAAAGGTCCTACCACAATTAATTTTCCTTCTCTAACTAATTTATCGATATTATAAAGGTGACCTCTGAAACTTTGGGATATCAGTTCTCTGTCAGTTGTAGTGTTCGTTCCGGTTTTAAGTATAACCAAAAAATAGCTTTTCATGCCGTAATCATCTCCACCTAATTTGTCTGCTAATGACTGGTCGTAATTAGGATTTAAGTTGATTGTATCTTTTGTTTGTCCATACGTCAAACATACTGACAATAATAAAATGAATATAAATATACTTTTCATTTTTTTCTAATTAATTAATATGAAGGCATTTATCATTACACATCAAGCTTGGGTAATAACGATCGCATGATCATAATACAAATTTCGACCGAAGGACAGAAGACAAATCTTACACAAATGCTCAACTAAAGCCTTTCAGCTTCATTTAAGACAAAATATTCTAAGCTGTTCGTTATTTTTATTCTTGTTGTCCTTTATAATTTGGATCAAAATCTACCATCCATTCAATCCCAAATTTGTCTCTAAACATCCCGAAATAGGATCCCCAAGGACTGTCTGCGATAGGCATTTCAATCTGACCGCCGGAGGAAAGTCCATTAAACAATTTGTCTGCTTCTTCTTTGCTTTCTGCACTTATTGAAATCTTGCTTCTTGTTTCGTTGAGATTGTGGGTGCCTAATGCTGAAGGTGTGTCACTGCCCATCAAAAAGTTGTGCTTGCCAATGGGTAATGCGATGTGCATAATTTTTTCTGCTTCCTCTGGTGTTGCAATACTTCCTTCAAATGTCAAATCTTTAAATCGCGTTACCATAGCAAATTCACCACCAAAAACAGATTTGTAAAATGTAAATGCTTCTTCCGCATTGCCATTAAAATGAATGTAAGGATCTATCTGTGCCATATTTTTTAATTATTTTCTGTGTATAATTTAAAGTTGTCCAAAATTGCTTGCCATCCTTGTTGTTGCATTTCTAAAGGATTTTGTGTTTCAGGGTCAAACGCTACAATTATTTCTGTTCCCTTTTCTAAACTATTCAGTTTTACAGTAGCACTTCGACCTCCAAACACATAAGTAAACTGCTTTCCGTCTTCAATTTCAGTATATACGGCTTCAAAGTCAAAACCAAAACTGCCGTCTTTTGCTTCCATTCTTGCTTTATAAGTTCCTCCTATTGACATATTGTTTTCAGCCTTTGGACAATGCCATGAAGGGTCGGCAAAATTCCAATTTACAATGTGTATTGGGTCTGTATAATATTCCCAAACTTTCTTAAAGTCTGCATTTATCATTGCAGTTACAGTGATTTTATTGTTCATATTTTTTGCCTAAGGTTATTCATTTATGGAAAGTTAAATTGTGTCCGTCGTTATACCATGCTTACTTACATTGTTGCCTCTCACAGTACTGTCGCGACAGCCGGCATTTAAGGAAACGGATGTACCCATCACAAATCTCATACAAAACTAAATAAATGATAGAAACCACACTATAAAATGAATCATTTTTAGTTTGTCCATATGAATTACTGTAACATATTATATTCAAGAAAGAAAGGATTTTATCCTAAACTTAATTATGAATTAATCTATCTTTTTAGCTCTTTTTACTAAGGATGATAATTGTGCATCGGCTGTGTGTAGTGACTTTATCCAGCATTTTCGTAAGCTATTCTTTTTCAATGGGTCCATCGGGTCGTATTCAATGGCCAATTTTACACTCGTTTGATTTTTTCTTATTGTCCATATAATATTACGCTATAGACAATTATCTTAAAATATTATAATTATAAATAACTAAAAATTTAGACATAGACACAAAGTATTTTGTTCATTATTCCTTATTTACAACTATTTATCTACTATTTGGGACGAAAAAATCAAGTGTAATTTGTGCTACATCTTTGAAATGTATTTTGATTCATTGGCTCATCGTCTCTAATTCAAATTCATGCCGTTCATAAATGTCTCTACAAAATCCATTATCCGTTTTAAAATTCGGTCGCCTATTTTTTTGCGTTGCAGTAGGCTCGGTTTTTCACCATCAATGAGTTCTAAAACTTCGTCACGGAGTGGTGCCCTTTCTGCAAAAAGGTAATCTTCAATAAGTTTTTCTGTTTTTTCGGCCGATAGATTTTCTTCTTGTACGATTTTAGAAAATTCCTTTTGCTGTTCTTCCTCCCAAAAATGCTCAAAGGCAGGCGTAATGTTTTCCGGGTCGGTAATAACTGGAAGATTCTCTAAAATAAATTTCTCAATGAGTTCTCGTTTGCTTCTTAGCGTAGCTTCCGAACTCAATAAATTGAAAATTTCCTTTTCTGCTTTTGTGGTGTCTTTCTGAGATTCTGATTTCAGCTTGATCAAAAGTTGAAGAATGTATGCAACATTGATTTCATCACGGTGAATCAACTCCAATTCAAAGTCCACATCTTCTAAAATGGAAACTTTTTCCTTTTGATGATTGCTTTTTACTTTGTCGTATAAATCAAGGTATTTGCTCTTAAAATCTTCAAATTGTTGTTCTTCCATTTTCAAATCTTCCCATTTGAAGTCTGAAAATGCGGTGAGAATGTTTTTAATTCTCATTAAATCACGAAATGCCTTTATGAATTTCAATTCATCTTCTTCGCTTTCAAGGTCGTTTACTGCGTCTGTTGTCGGTGTAACTTCTAATAGTTTTTCAAACGCTTCATCAAACTTGGCAACATAATCTTCATAAGGTTTCATTATGATCACCTCAATCGCTTCTTTATTGCTGAATAGGGTAATGGCTTCGTCGGTACGTGCTTTTAAATTTCTGAAAGCTACAATATTGCCTTGTGATTTTTTATCGTTTAATATTCTGTTAGTTCTACTGAATGCTTGAATCAATCCGTGATATTTTAAGTTTTTGTCCACATAAAGCGTGTTTATTTTTTTGGCATCAAAACCTGTCAGAAACATATTAACGACCAATAAAATGTCAATGCGATTATTTACATTTTCGGGTTGGCGTTCACGGTCTTTCAGTTTTTTGGAAATATCGTTGTAGTAGTTGTAAAAATCCTCACTGGTTTTGGTAGAATATTTTACACCAAACAATTGATTGTAGTCTTCAATAAATTCGTCCAATTTCTCACGGCTATGCGGTTGAGTTATGAGTGATGAGTGATGAGTTGTGAGTGCTTTTCCTTTAGTATAAGTCATCGGTGGATCAGCAGCCATTGGCAATTTATCATTCATCACTTCAAAATCATCACTAAACAAACCATTGGCATCTGCATCATCTTCATTAGCAGCATAGCTGAATATAGTGGCAATATTTAGAGTGTGTTCTCCTGCTAATTTTTTGCGTTTGAAAATGTCGTAATAGCGAATCAATGACTTTACGCTGTCCACACAAAACATGGCAGAAAAATCTTTGTTATGGGTTTTTCGAGCGTGATTGTGGATGATGTAATCGGCAATTTTTTCTAATCGTCCTTCATCTTCCATTAATTCTTGTGTGTCAATGTCTTCCACCTCAATATCAATCTCATTGGCTGTATCCTTTTGCTTGTATCGGCCTACATATTCCACTGAAAACTTCAACACGTTTTCATCTTTGATGGCATCTGTAATGACATATTTGTGCAAACAGTCTTCAAAAAGGTCTTTGGTGGTTCGTTTGCCGTGGGACGTATCGCCATACGTCCTTACGGCATTGTCTGAAAAAATGGGTGTACCCGTAAAACCAAATAGTTGAGCATTGCCGAAAAAGTCTTTGATGCGTTTGTGGGTTTCTCCAAACTGGCTTCGATGGCACTCGTCAAAAATGAAAATGATACGTTTGTCCTTCAAGTCTGCCATTTTCTTTTCGTACTTCAATTTGCTGATGGCAGTATTGAGTTTTTGAATGGTGGTAACAATGAGTTTTGTATCGTCCGAAAACTGATTTACTAATTGTTTGGTATTGTCTGTGCCATCAATGCAACCTTCACTAAAACTGTTGAATTCTTTAGTGGTTTGGTAGTCTAAATCTTTTCTATCCACTACAAAAAGCACCTTATGCACTCCAGGTAAATTCATTAAAATTTGGCTAGCTTTAAAACTGGTCAAAGTCTTGCCCGAACCTGTGGTATGCCATATATAACCGTTTTTGGGTTGAGACGCAGCATACTGCGTCTTTACACGATTGATCAATGCTTCTACCGCATAGTATTGATACGGACGAAGCACCATTGGTATCTTGTAGGCTTCATTCAGCACGATGTACTTGCAAATCATTTTGCTGATGTGGCAAGGTTCTAAAAATGCGTCTGTAAAACCGTTGAGAATATTGGTCAATCGCTTGTTTTCAAAATCTGTCCAATAAAAAGTTTGCTTAAAACTTTGGTTGCGGTTGTTGGCATAATACTTTGTATTCACTCCGTTGCTGATGACAAAAATTTGAACATATTGATACAAGGCGGAATTTGCACCAAACGAATGGCGTTGATAGCGATTGATTTGATTAAACGCTTCTTTAAGTTCTAAACCTCTGCGTTTGAGTTCTATTTGTACCAAAGGTAACCCGTTGATTAACAAGGTAACATCATAACGGTTTTTGTATTTTCCTTCTTGCGTAACTTGATTGGTGACTTGGTATTGATTTTGGCACCAATGTTCGGTATTCAAAAATTCAAAATAAAGATTGTCGCCATTATCTCTGATGATATGTTGTTTCTGGCGCAAGGTTTTTGCCTTTTCAAAAACAGAACCTTTGTTGAGAATATTCAGCACCTTATCAAATTCAGCATCTGAAAGCGAAATTTGATTGTGTTTTTCCAATTGATTTTTCAGATTGGTCAACAGCCCTTTTTCATCGTTAATGGAAAGGTATTGATAGCCCAATTTTTGAAGATTGGCTACTAATTGTTCTTCTAATATTTGTTCGGATTGTTTAGCCATGAAATTTATCTTTATTCCAATTTAATGGATTATTGACGGCGATTCCAATTGTAGATACGCGATTAATCGCGTATCTACAATTGGAATTGGAATCGGAATTGGAATTTAATCCAAAACCCCAATTTTGTAATCGGGCCGACGTTATACGGTATTTATTTTTAAAATTATCCATTTGATACATTGTGGTTTACACAAACATTTGTTGCAACAACCCTTTTTTCCACCTTTCTGTTTGTTCTATTTGCGTTTGGGTACGATTTATTTTTTCGTCTAACGCAGATAGAAAATTAGCAATTTTTTCTTGTTCTTTTTCATCTGTTGGTAACAAAAGCCTTGCACCATTCATAAATGTATCATTATTTATATTCATTGTATTCTTAGCACCTTTTTGTACTAATGGGCTTAAATAATTCAAGGTATTAATTGCAGAATTAAAATATTCGTGAAGAATATAACCTAAAGCATAAGTTTGTGGTTTAAATACACAGTATAATGGTGAAACAACACCAATTCGACCTGTTCTATTTTGCTTTATAATTCCAAAAGGAAAATCAGATGTAGGGCTTTTAGTATAAACTAAATCTCCCGGATAAATTAATTTATAGTGAAAAATTTCTTTTGCAGAAAATGAACGACCTAAATGTTCAATTTGATTTATTACTCCTTTATGTTTTGCGACTGAAAACACCTCATTTGTTTCATTGTTTTTATTCTTTAATTGATGTTCAAAACACACCTCCCCCAACTTTTTCACTTCCCATTTTGGAAAATCGCTGCCGTCATCTTGTCTGAATCGCAACTGTCTGAACCTTGATTTTTTATGATTTTCTTGATTGCCTTGATTTTTTTCTTGGGTATTTTCTTGAGTTTCTTCTTCAAAATCATGTTCATCATGTACATCAAGTGAATCATGGTGCAGACAAAATATCCTCTGCATCACCCCTTTTTTGTATTGCTCCAGCCCGTTTTTCTTTTGTTTGAGGGCTTGTATTTTTTCATCTACGGCTGTGAGAAAGGAGGCAATTTTGGTTTGCTCGGGGAGAGAGGGGAAGGAAAAGACACCTTTTTCAATTACATTCCAATCAGCTCTAGGCATTTTTGACCCACTTGATTGATTAGCTAAATCAATAAACCTATCTGTTTGAACAATTCTATACAAAAAATCATTTGATATCTTCATGCCTTTTAAAACCCAAATCTCTGAAGAGCAAACACCATCAAATGGTGCCAATAAATACTTTTTCAAATAAGGTCGTAACTTCCCAAAAAGCACATCACCTTTCTCAAATGTATTTTTTATACTTCCAGATTTTTTTCCATCTATATAACCAATTAATTGTCCAGTTTCAGAAGAAAGATGTTCTAATTCTATACATTTTACAGAACTAGACTCTTTTTCGGGGTTGTATTTACCTGATTTATTTGTTGCCACTTCACCTAATTTCTTCTTTTCCCATTCGCCTGTAAATTCAGGGAAGCGGATTGGTGGTATGTTTTGGTTTTTATTAATTGTTGTTTTCATAAAATTTATCCTTATTCCAATTCATTGGATTGTTATCAATATAGGTTTGTATGCGTTTAAATGATGGTGTATCACGAATAATATGGTCGTGAAAACGGGATTGCCAGGCAAAATCGGCGTGGATTTTACGCATTTCAAACGAACAACGTCCTTTGTACCATCGAATAATTCGGGAAATATTTTGGTGCAACATCGGATTTTTATTTCCTGTAACGCCGCCGGTGGTGGTATTATCGGCGGTGGTTCCAATTGTAGAGACGCGATTAATCGCGTCTCTACAATTGGAACCGGTATCGGAACCGGTATCGGAACCGGTATCGCAATTGGAACCGGAATCGGAACCGGAATCGGAACCGGAATCCAAAATCAATATCCCATGCGTATGGTTGGGCATTATCACAAAATTTCCCAATTCAATAAATGGAAAATGATCGGGTATTTCTAACCAATATTTTTCGGCCAATTGTCCCAATTCGTTCAATTGCATTTTTCCATCCAAAATTTCACCAAAAAAATGTTCCCGGTTTTGGGTGCAAATGGTAATAAAATAGGCACCATTGCTGCCATAATCCCAATTTTGCAATCGGGCTGACGGTATGCGGTATTTATTTTTGAACTTATCCATTTTTTAAAATACCTATTAAAAAGGTGTTTCTATCCCCAATTCTTTACAAAATACGGCAATGGATGCATCTGTTTTTTCAATAGTTTCGTCCAAGGCTTTCAATTCAAGGGCAATGGCATCAATGTCAATTTGTTCTTCTTCCTCAAAGGTATCCACATAGCGTGGAATGTTAAGATTATAATCATTGCTTGCAATTTCTTGCAAACCGGCTTTTTTGCTGTATTTATCAATTTCTGCACGATTGCGATAGGTGTCAATGATTTTGTTGATGTGCTGCTCGCGTAAAATATTTTGTGTTTTTACTTTTTCAAAATCATTGCTGGCATCGATAAACAAAACATCATCTGGATTTTCCCTACATTTTTTGAAAACCATAATGCAAGTGGGAATGCTGGTGCCATAAAAAATATTGGCAGGCAAGCCTATCACAGCATCAAGATAGTTTTTGTTTTCAATCAGAAATTTACGAATGTGTTGTTCTGCGCCACCTCTAAACAATGCACCGTGTGGCAAAACAATGGCCATCGCTCCATTTTCAGCCAAATGATAAATCATGTGTTGCACAAAAGCAAAATCGGCCTTGCTTGATGGTGCTAATTTCCCGTATTGACTAAAACGGTCATCACTCGTAAAAATAGGGTTGGCACTCCAATTGGCAGAAAAAGGCGGATTGGCAACAATGGCTTCAAAAGGCAAATCGTCTAAATGCTGCGGGTGCTCCAATGTATCTTCTTGTTTGATGTCAAATTTTCGGTAATGCACATCGTGCAAAATCATATTCATGCGAGCCAAGTTGTAGGTAGTACGGTTCATTTCTTGACCGTAAAACATAGCCACGTCTTTCACTTCTCGGGCTACACGCAACAACAAAGAACCCGAGCCACACGTAGGATCATACACCGATTTTAGCTTTTGTTTACCTGTGGTAACAATTTTTGCCAATATTTTAGAAACTTCCTGAGGGGTGTAAAATTCACCGGCTTTTTTACCTGCACCGCTGGCAAACTGTCCAATCAAATATTCGTAAGCATCGCCCAAAACATCCAATTCGGTGTTCTCCAATTTAAAATCAATCTTATCAAGATGCGAAAGCACTTTGGCAATAATTGTATTTCTTGCATCGGGCGTTTTACCGAGTTTAGTGCTGTTCAAATCCATATCTTCAAAGAGGTTGTCAAAATCCTCTTCGCTGTCTGTACCCATTGTACTTAATTGTATGTTGGTCAGTATTTTTTGAAGGTCTTCAAGTATGAAGTTTGTTTTGCTTTCGTCAAAAAGGTCGATGTCTTCATTGTTGCCCATTCCTCTTTTAGCCACTTCGGTAAAAAGTTCTTCGGGACGAAGGAAATAACCTAATTTTTCCAATGCTTCATCTTTGATAGCTTCCAAATACTCATCGGCCTGAGGCATTGCAGGTGTAATATTCCTATAGGTGATTTTGTCTTGTTGCAAAATATTGTTGGCAAACATCTCCATTTTCTCGCTCAGGTATTTGTAGAAAATAAAGCCCAAGATATAGTCGCGAAATTCATCTGCATTCATTTTGCCACGTAGTGTATTGGCAATATTCCACAATTGTTGTTCTAATAGTCGTTTTTGGTCTTCACTCATTTCAAATGCTCTTTATTTAATAATTCGCTAAAATACTCTTTATTTTCGATCTTTCAGTCCGTATGATGGTTAAAAAATGCCTCTTTTGTTTTTTTTGGGACTTTGGTAAAAAAAACTAACCCACAACAAGAAATACAATGCACACATTCCTGATCGACTTAATCGACATCCATTGGTTGTATCTTTTTAGTCCGTGTTCACCTATCAAAATAGCTTACTTTTTCTCTGTTTAAAATCGTCAGTTTGTTGTTGTCGGCCGTCCTTTACATTTGCAGGTAGCGTCATTGCGCCTCACAGTGCCGTAGCAACAGCGGGCATTTAAGGCGGCGGATGTACCCTTTATAAATCTCATACAAAACTAAATAAACGATAGAAACTACAATGCAAAATGTATCATTCTTGGTTTGCCAATGTAAAAAGCCGTATCTTATATCTTGGTGTGAGCAGCACAAGGTTGGAGGATTATGCAGCAGATTCCATGGCTTACCTGCTTTGCGCCATGCTACTCGAGTGGTTATTTACATATATTATTGATGTGGGCAGTCGCCGGTTCATAGCCCAGTCGAGCAGCATCTTTGATATCGGAGCATGCTTTGCCTACTTCTTGTAATTTTGTGTACACATTAGCGCGATTAAAGTAGGCTTCCGGCAGGTTTTTGTTAAACTTTAATGCATCATCAAAGTCAGAAAGTGCACGATGATAATCGCCTAATTCCAAATAGCAAATGCCACGCTGCAAGTAAAGCTTTTCATTTTTGCTATCCGTGGAAAGCAAATAGGTGTATTCAACAATGGCCTGGTCAAATTTCTTCAGATTGTATGAAACCAAAGCCTTGTTTTTTCTAGCCGCTTCATATTTTGGGTCAAGCCCAAGACAAATATCAAAATCAGCTGCAGCACCATTCAAATCTTCCATCATAAGCTTAGCAAATCCCCGATAATAGTACAGTTCCGGCTTGGAAGCGGCTTTTTTTATGGCCAGTGAAGCTTCGGCTATCACCTCTGGCCATTGATTATTTTGTGCGTATAATCGTGTTTTCTCAATACTGGGCGCTACTTCACTCGGTTTAATGTCAGCAGCAGCATTAAAATCATCTAGCGCACCATGCCAGTCACCGTCATTTTGCTTGCAAATGGCACGATTAAAAAACACAGTATAGTTGTGCAATCCTCTAATTATGGCCTGATTAAAATCTTCAATGGCTTCTGCATATTTTTCTATTTTCATGTACGCACTTCCTCGCTGGTTATAGGCTTGCTTATTGCCAGCGTCCATATTAATCAATACAGTAAGCGTCTGAATAGCCTGCTGATAATCTCCCTTGATCAACTGAGCATTGCCCTTATAGAGATAAGCTTCTTTTAGTGTAGGATTTATTGTAATTGCTTTGCTGTAATCGTCGATGGCTTCATTGAGATTCCTCATTTGCATAGCACAACCAGCTTTAAAATACCATGCTTTAGCATTTTGTTGGTCATATTCTAGGCAAGTTCCAAATGCAGCATGCGCAAGTTCGTACTTTTTCAATCGGAAATACTCCATCCCCTGATTATAAAACTCATTAGAATTAAAGTCTGACTGACTTTTCAACAAGCCATGACTCCAAAAAATGATTGTAAACAATATCAGATTCTTCATTGAAAAAAGGTAATTCAGGGATAATCCGACCTGCGTGGGGGAAGGTAGTGCAGGTTTGTACTGCAAAAATGAAAATAATACTTTGATTTATATTACTTTTGACCTCAAATTTTATGAATATATCTTAGAAATAATGGAATACCCTATCCATTCTGATAGCGAAAACAAGGATTTGAATGCTCAAAACCGAAAAAAGGACCATATCGACCTGGCTTTTAAATCAAGGATGCCAGTCCACGAGATCGACCATCGGTTTTATTATGAGCCTATGATGTCCGCTCATCCACAAGATATGCGCGCACTTGAAACACACATTGCAACAAAAGCAATGAAGGCTCCAATATGGGTTTCCAGTATGACAGGCGGTACTAAAATGGCTTCTGTCATCAATGCCAATCTGGCACGTGCATGTGGTGAGTTTGGTCTAGGAATGGGTTTGGGCTCGTGCCGTCAATTGCTATTCAGTGACGAATATCTAGGAGATTTTCAAGTCAGAAAATGGATGGGCGATCAGCCGCTATTTGCCAATCTAGGTGTAGCTCAGGTAGAAAGACTCATCGAAAACAATCAGTTGTACAAGATCAGTGAACTCATCCATAAGCTGGATGCTGATGGACTCATCGTTCATGTCAATCCGATACAAGAATGGCTACAACCGGAAGGCGACCGATATAAAAAACCACCACTACAAACGATTGAAACCCTGCTGGAAAGAATAGATATAAACATCATAGTCAAGGAGGTAGGCCAGGGCATGGGGCCGGAAAGTTTAACAGCACTCCTGCATCTACCACTCACTGCACTGGAATTTGCGGCCAGTGGTGGCACTAACTTTGCACTGATCGAGCTATTCAGGTCATCGCCTGAAATGTCGGACAATTATCAGCCACTGGCACATCTGGGACATTCAGCAGAAGAAATGATCCTAATGACCAATAATATTGTGTCAGCAAATGATGCTGCGGTCTTATGCAAGCAAATTATCATCTCTGGTGGTGTAACTAATTATCTGGACGGCTACTACCTTACTGAACAGTCCATACTACCGGCTATCTACGGTCAGGCATCCGGCTTTCTCAAGCACGCTATGGGTGATTATGAAACACTGCATCAGTATGTATCCATGCAATTGAACGGCCTTCTATTGGCTAAAACATATTTGAAAATCAAGTAATACGTGGAGCGCGATGAAATCAAAAAGTGTCAAAGGCTTTTCAAAATTTTCAAAATCAGAAAAAATCAGCTGGCTGATCTCCAACTATCTCCATAATGACCCGGAGGCAGAGTCAATCATCAGCGAATTCCGGCTTCAAAATCATAGCGTACAAAAAACACTCGATGGCTTCAGCGAAAATACCATCAGCAATTTCATCATCCCTTACGGGCTGGCGCCTAATTTTCTCATTGACGGTGAAGTTTATTGTGTGCCAATGGCCATCGAAGAGAGTTCAGTGGTGGCTGCAGCAGCATCAGCCGCTAAGTACTGGCAAGACCGTGGAGGATTCACCACTAAGATCATAGGTACTGTCAAAATCGGTCAGGTACACTTTAAGTGGTCAGGTGACAAGCAGTTATTGTATCGACTTTTTCCGACGATCCGAGAACTTCTCATCGACAATACAGCGCATATCACACAAAATATGATCAAACGCGGCGGAGGCATACTGAATGCTGAATTGCTTGACTTCACGGATGAAGAACCGGGGCTGTATCAAATCCGCGCTTATTTTGAGACCTGCGACTCTATGGGTGCTAATTTTATCAATTCTGTTCTGGAATGCTTTGCCGATACCCTGGAGACGATCTTCCTGCATCATAAGGATATACCTGACGAACACCGAGACATTGACATCATCATGTCTATTTTATCTAACTACACACCACAATGCCTGGTACGTGCCGAAGTCAGCTGTAAAATCAGTGAACTCGGTACTTTTGCTAATGGTATGCTGGCCCATCAATTAGCCGAAAAATTCAGAATGGCTGTTCGTATTGCACAAATCGATCCGTACAGAGCAACTACCCACAACAAAGGTATTTATAACGGCATAGATGCTGTCGTGCTGGCTACCGGCAATGACTTCAGAGCGATAGAAGCTGCCGGACATACTTATGCTGCCCGCGATGGTCAGTACAGAAGCCTGAGTTACTGCGAAATTGAGGATGAAACTTTCAGGTTCTGGCTGGAAGTACCGCTAGCACTAGGCACTATCGGTGGTCTGACCTCACTACATCCATTGGCTAAAAAAACACTTGAGATTCTCGGCAATCCATCGGCAGAAAAGCTGATGAGAATCATTGCCTCTGTCGGCCTTGCCCAAAATTTTGCAGCAGTCAAGTCGCTGGTTACCACCGGCATTCAGCAAGGACACATGAAAATGCACCTGATGAATATCCTTAACCAGTTGCAAGCATCAGATAGCGAGATAGAAGCTACTGTGCGCTTCTTTGAGGACAAGGTAATCTCCTTTGCCGGTGTGAGAGATTATGTTGATAGCCTACGACAGTCATGATACCTGCTGATTCATCAGATAATCGGCCACCTAGATAAAAAATCAGTAAAAATATTTATTTTGTTGATTATTTCGTCGTATATTTGTTAAGTATTTCGGAATACTCAAGGCGATTGCTTATAAATAAGCTGTTCTTGCCGATATTCCGTCAGAGACCGATTGATTACATTTACACTTTCAGACTTGACAGCTTATGTATGACCGTGCCGTTTTACATCTCGACCTTGACTCCTTTTTTGTATCCGTAGAGTGCTTAAAAAACAGCAGTCTCCTCGGCAAACCGCTGCTCATCGGCGGTACCAGTCAGCGAGGCGTTGTAGCCTCATGCAGCTATGAAGCCCGACGCTTTGGTGTACACTCGGCTATGCCTATGAAAATGGCACTACGACTATGCCCACAAGCCATCGTACTACGGGGCGACATGGACAGCTATACGCAGCACAGTGCCATCGTCACAGAGATTATCGCAGAGACTGCACCGACTTACGAGAAAGCATCCATCGATGAGTTTTATCTCGACCTTACCGGTATGGATCGGCACTTTGGCTGCTACCAGTGGTCATCAGAGCTACGCCAGAAAATCATCAGAGAGTCTGGTCTGCCAATATCTTTCGGCTTGTCGATCAATAAGACTGTATCTAAGATAGGTACCGGCGAAGCCAAGCCCAACGGAACAAAATACATACCTAATGGTACCGAAAAAAACTTTCTGGCACCGCTGCCCGTAAAAAAAATACCAGGTATCGGAGAGCAAACCTACAAGAAACTCAGCTTCATGGGCGTGCGCTTTATCTCGACACTTAGCGCAGTACCTATCCGACTATTAGAGAGAGAATTTGGCAAGCCCGGACGCACACTATGGGAACGAGCTAATGGCATCGACCCGACACCGATTGTGCCTTATCATGAGCAAAAATCCATCTCCAAAGAGCATACATTTACCGAAGATACACTCGATGTGCGCATGATGAAAGATCTGCTACTCGGCATGGCTGATAAGCTCTCCTTTGAGCTACGGACTGCAGGAAAACTTACTTCGACCGTCACCGTCAAAATCCGCTACGCCGACTTCAATACCTATACCCGGCAGAAGAGTATATCCTATACTGCTAATGACCGCATCCTCGGGCAGCACATATTGGAAATCTTTGACAAACTCTACGAGCGGCGACAGCTCATCCGGCTCATCGGCGTCAAATACAGCGGTCTGGTACAAGGCAATACCCAGATCAATCTCTTTGATGACACTGTGGAGCATATCCGTCTCATGCAACAGATGGACCGTATCCGCAAGCGCTTCGGTGCCGATGCCATCATGCGTGCAAGTAGTATTTTCTAGTATTTATCCTAAATGACGCATTATATATTTTATTCCATGAAAATGCTCTTTTGTATCTATTCATAACAAAGTCCAATGAGTAATTCGGGGTTAACGATAGGTATGTATATGTAAAAAAATGGCACTTTGTCAGAAAAACCCTATTTTTGTATATTAATACAATCTTTACTCTGATGAAAAGGAACAAACTTTTACAATTTAGCTCATTTTTTTATGGCACTTTTATGTTGTTGTTCGTCGGCATCCATCCGGTTGCAGGCAATCATATACCTACGATAGGTGCATCACCCTGCGACATTGATATCGACTTTGACTACGAAATCCAGGGTACAGATGTGGTATTTACCGCAAAAACCAGCGATATGCAGAATACCGATATATATCGGTGGGACTTCGGTGATAACACAAGATCTGAAGGCCTTCGCACCAAAAAAGCATTCCATCATAGTGGTGACTACAAAGTTTGTTTGACCGTATTTAGAGTGGATGCCGATTCAGAGGATCGGGTTTGTAGTAAGTCCATCTGCAAAATTGTCAAAATCAGCGGTGATGACGATCCATGTGATATCAGGGCTGCCTTCAAAATAGACATTTCAAATGGCACCGTTGTGTTCCATGCTTCAAGCAACAATCCTCAAAATACCGATAGGTACATATGGGAATTTGACGATAACACAAGAGCCTCCGGAGCTATTACAAAAAAAGAATACCGAAAAAATGGCGAATACAAAGTCTGTCTGACCGTAATCCGCCCAACTAACGACACTGACAACCAGGTTTGTTCAAATCGTATCTGTCAGACATTTAAGATTACTGACCTTGATGATCCATGCGATATCATTGTCGATTTTAAATACGAAATCACAGGTGGTAAAGTAAGATTTGTAGCAGGAGGACGTGACATACAAAACACCGATCAATATATTTGGGAGTTTGGTGATGGTACCAGAGCAAAAGGCATTGAAGCATTTAAAGAATATCGCAAAAATGGTGTATATAGAGTTTGTCTGACGGTCATTCGTCCGGTAAAAGATCAGGACAGACTAGCTTGCAGCAAAACAATATGCAAGGTCATCAGAATTACAGATGCACCTGACGACTGCAACATAAAACTGGACTTCAAATTGGACATATCAGGAGATATTTTATATGGAGAGGCGCGATCATCTGCAAGTAGCAATGCTAAGTACTTATGGGAAATCAGCGATGGTACTCGCGGAGAAGGTCAAGCGTTCAAACATCAATTCCGAAGTAATGGAATATATAAAGTTTGTGTTACAGTCATTGAAAGACAAACTGTTACAAGCATCACCCAGAATTGTAGTGCTACAGTATGTAAAAGAGTGGTCATCGGAGATCCTATTTTAGAGACAGATTGTCCGATTAAAGTTGACTTTCAATATACTGAAGGTAGAGGTGGTGTAGTCTTCCAAGGAAGAAGCAACGAAACAGATGTTGAGTACTTCTGGGAGATAAACGACGCAAACACAACGCGACTTACCGGTTCTACCATAAATGTAAATCTTGCTCCCGGCACTTATACTGTGTGTCTTATTGCAGTGAGTAAATCCCATGATTGTAAGCAGCGTATTTGCAAGCGAGTGACAATCGGCAAGACTGATGGTAGAATTTCGCCTGTACCAGCTTATGACATTATCAATGTACATTCAGACAAAGAGATAGATAGCTATAAACTTTTTGGCGCCAGTCAAAACCCGATACATGAAGGTGTAGTCAATAGTACAGCAACGACGATTGACATCAGTGCACTTAGAACTGGAGTCTATTACCTCTTACTTTTTTATGCGGACGGTAGCACCTCTATTGACAAAATCATTAAATTGTAGTCTAACTAAAAACAGCCGCTATCAATCTACATGTAGCGGCTGTTTTTATTAATCTTCTATGCTGCAAACTACACATTGAAAAAATATTTTAAAAATTATTGCTGCTTCAGGGAGCGTTTTTCAATTTTGCATTATCTATACCAATAGAGCGCTCACCTTCCATAAGATAGTTCTCAAAATTTTATCATTCATTTTGTCAATAAAAAGAATAATGCTTAATAGATTAATAATTTTCAGCGGCATCATTGCTATCATGGCTCTTTCGGGTTGTCATACTGATTATGATGACGAGACCAGAGAAGACCTTACTAAATTTACTGCTCAGGTGTATGACGAGGTCAATGCTAGTATTCTTGGATATGTCTATGATGAAAATAACCACCCTATATCAGATGCTGATGTGGCCATATATAGTACCAGAACAAAAACAAATAAGCACGGTGCATTCTTGATTAAAAATGCTAAAATGGATAGTCAGGGTACCTATATTAAAGTGATGAAAGAAGGGTATTTCCTGGGTTCAGATGTCGTATATCCGGTCACCGGACAAACTGCCACCTCAAGAGTTCAAATGCTCAAGGCAGATTTCAGTCAGTCTTTTGACAGTAAGGCAGGTGGCGATATCCTTCCATCTAATGGTGGTAAAATCATCTTTCCGGCAGATGCAATAGCAGATTCTAAAGGCAAACCATTTAGTGGCAAGGTGCTTGTGTCTGCACATTATCTCCATCCTAAAGACCGTCATTTTGGAGATATGATGCCTGGTGGCTTACTCGCAGATGCTGCCAATGGCAACACTGTGACTTTGGGCACGCTGGGTATGATGGCGGTAGAGTTGAGAAGTGATACCGGCGAAAAGCTTAATCTCCGTGAAGGTGCTCAAGCAATATTGCAGTTTCCGGCAGTGACAAGCTATAAGCCTGAAGCTATAGAATTTTGGTATTTTGACGAAAACAAAGGCCGATGGAAAGAAGAAAGTGTAGCCCACCTAGAAGGCGATAAATACATAGCCAGTGTAAGTCACTTTAGTTTCTGGAATCTCGACAAACCCTATCCTCTTGTCCAGTTGTGTGGTAGTGTTTGGTACAATGAAGGCGGACCGGCCAGTTCATTATCTATAAAGGCAGAAGTCGAGGATTTAGGAGCTGCTTTTAGCTATACCAATAATGAAGGTAATTTTTGTGGCAAAGTACCTAAGGGTAAGGTTATAAAAATCACCGTTTACAGTAAATATTGCAATGAAATTTTGGCTGAGAAAGTCATTGGACCATTGTCAGGAGATACGCAGATGGACAAAATCTTTGTTGATCCGCCTTTTGAATTTAGTATTTATGGCCAACTGCACTGCAATGGCGAGGTACGTCAAGATGGTATCATTGTAGCACAAGTCGGAAAAGAAAGAATATTAGCTCGAACTGCGGAAGACGGATCTTTTACCATGAATTTATCCGCATTTATTTGTAATGAAAATGATAAAATAGACATTTTTGGCTTTGACAATGCTACTTCAGAGACTAGTCAGACGCTTACTTTTACCGAGATGCCTGACGATAAAGTAGATTTAAATATTTGTGATAGTGGATGTGGATTCACGGGTGAACTAGTATTTGATTGCGACAAAACGATTTCTGTGCAACTATCGAATGGTTCTGGCAATTATTCCTATCTTTGGAAGGACAATTCGACAAAACCTATATTTCATTTGCCTACTCTTCAGGATTCATTTCTCATCGGTGGCATCTTCTGCGTGACCGTCACTGACAATGGTAGCAAGAATTGTGCTAAGACATTCTGCAAAGAGATACAACCACTGGAGGTAGGTATCGAGATGAACTGTGAGACAAAACGCATCAATGCCTATCCTCATGGCGGAAGTGGTCAATACTCATTTGTGTGGAGCAACGGTGATACAGATGATAATACCGAGTTAACTAACATCGGAGCATACTGTCTGACCGTCACTGACAGTGATGGATGCTCAAAGGTGAAGTGTGTCAATTTCAGCCCGATAACCATAGAAGATGATCCGGTTTCTTGCTCTAACAATTTTTATTCATTTTCCTCATCGACATTCGATCATGGATTTATTATAGGGCCGGGTGGAAATATTATCGGACAGCTAACTTATCCATTAAAAATCAATATATTTGAAGCCGGATTTGATTTTACTGTATCCGTAGGTAATAGCTATTGTAGAGAAGATGAAGACATTGATTTGCCTAGATTGATAAATGGGTTGATGACTTCCGTAGTAAATACCTCTTGCGGTAATTGTAATGATGGGAAAATCAACATCAATCTGGATGCTTCGGCGCAATGCAAAGATTGTGAAGTAGGAACGGTTAAAGTCATCAAAGCAACAGACTACACTGATGTGACTTCACTGAACGATAGTAGCAGTCTGTCTAAAGGAATATATTATGTTGTAGTGACCGATAAAAATACTGGTTGTTATGTAGCTTTTAATAAAACAGAAGTTAAGTAGAAGCCATGTCTAAAAATAAATATGAGTCTTGAAGATATCATAAAAGGATGTAAGGAGGGAAACCGTAAGTGTCAAGATGCTCTGGTGCAAAAGTTCGCACCAGGGCTCTTGTCGTTGTGTATCCGATACACTTCAGACCATGAGTTAGGCAGAGATGCTCTTCAAGAATGTTTTATCAATGTGTTCAAGTACATACACACTTACCGTGGAGACGGCTCTTTTGAGGGTTGGCTAAAGCGCATTGCAGTCACTGCTTCTCTAGCATTAAAAACGAAGTTTAGAAAGTTCCGTTTTGACGAGGTGCAAGAAGACAATACATGGCATTATGCAGAGCTTCCTGATATCTATGGCTCTATGAATATTGAGGAAATCATTCAGGTCATGCAGCAACTACCGGAGAGCTTGTTTTTGGTATTCAATCTTCATGTAGTGGAAGGTTTTCATCATAACGAAATAGCCGATATGCTGGGTATAACAGAAAGTACATCAAGGGCTGCACTCAGCAAAGCAAGAAATAGAATGATATCACTATTAAAAAAAATAGAAGTTCCGGCAATCGTTGAAGCTTCTTGAATCAATTAACCTGTCAGATTATGAATTATAAAGATTTTGAAAAATATATAGCTGACCAGCTCGGCAATCAGTCCACACCACTAGATGTTGACCAATTGATTCGAGACATTCACGGTGAGGATCGCAAAAATCGTAAAGCCGGTTTCTGGTGGGTAGCCTCCTTTATAGCCTTAGCGCTGATAAGTAGCATGGGATGGTTGTTTTTAAATGCCAAAACACCCGGCACACTAGATGATCATACAAGCAAATCTGCTATTACAATAACCGATAACCATAAAAATACAGCGTCACAAAATGCTGCTACTATTTTGAGTTCAGTACATTCATCAGAATCTGTAATTAACCATGAAAATGCAACCCATCTTCCTACTGCCAGCATATCAACACCTAGTCAAAAAAAGGTAAGATCCTATCTTAACACTAGTCATACAACTACTGTTGAAGTACTAGAGAAGTCTGAAGGCCCTACTCCTTCAGCTGTGTCTCATCCTGCGACTGATTATGTTCCGGCGCAAACCATATCAGAGACCACCCATAATCTAGAGGCACTATCATCATTGCCATTATCATCTATACAAAGTCAGCAAGCAGCTAAGCTACTATTGGGTCCCGGCGACATCGTCTGCCCAGATTTTTCACTCCATTCCGGATGGGCACTTGAGATCGTGCCTGAGATAGGCGCATTTTATCCGGATAAGCGATTAGAATACAGAGCGCCAGGAGAGCAAAGCAATGTCTTTCTTTTGCGAAATCAAAAAGAAAAGTCACTTGAAGGGCTCAATGCCGGACTGTACTTCCATCTCAAAAAGAAAAAGTGGCCGGTATATTTGAAGGCAGGCATATCGTGGTCAAAACTCACTGAAAAAATGCCCCTGGATTACTCTTATGAGGTGACCGATACAACACGTGGTATCATCTCCATCACCTACTCTCAAACCGGCGATACGATCACAACGATATACGGTGATATTTACACTCAAAAGAAAGTATCCGGTAAGAAAGTAAGGCATTACCAGATGACGCTTTGGGATCTACCTATTGGCCTTGGTTTTGAAAAAAATATGGGTAACTGGTTTATCGCAGGAGAAGCAGGTGTCAACATCAACTTATCGATGTCAGCATCCGGCAGCATACTCGCAAGTGATACTTCTTTTACTGAAATTAATGCGTCAGATATCACTTTCAGAAAAAACTTAGGTTTGTCATGGTTTGGAGGACTCAACTTTGGCAGATATCTGGGTCCTGCTGACAGAATATACCTAAGCGCAAGAGTACGGTACATTCCAGGTTCTTTTAGTAGAGCAGACCATCCGATACAACAATTCTACATGTTCGAAGGATTGCATCTCGGTTACATTCACAGGTTTTAATATGCTAGGTGCTTACGCCAGTTACCATATTTGAGGTAAAGCCAGGATGGCACTATCATGCAAATCGTATAAATGGTATCACTCGTCCAGGCCACCTCTATCGGCAACTTCAGTGTTTCTATGACCAACCATGCATAGATGACATAAACAAGAATACTTACTACTTCAATCCAAAGTACTATCTGTGTTCTACCTGTAGCTACCACAGCATTGAGCCATATACTAGCAAAACACATGATTACCATTGCTACACTTACTACCCGTAAAGTACCCGTACCGATGGACATAAAGTCACCAGACTGGCCAAAGATCCCGAAGAAAATCCCAGGAAAAATATTGAGTAGTGCCACCATAATCAGCATCCCGGTCACACTGATGGTAATCATTTTTTTGATGACCGGAAATATTTCATTTTCTCGCTTCTGGCCGATGATATTGCTGATGACCGTATTTGTCGATGATCCAAACGCCCAAGTAAATACACCACCTAATCCGAAGAGATTGCGCATGGTTTGCGAGACAGCCTGCTCATCTGTGGTATAGTTTTTACTCACTAAAATAAAAAACAGCCACCATGAACCGGTACTAATTGCAAACTGACTCATCAATGGCAGACCGATTCTGAATACAAGCGCTATTTTAGCAAAGACCAATGAGAAGTCGGGTATGATCTGCATTTTTTTGACAATATCCAACTTCCAAATAACCAAAAATACTGTCACCATACCGATTAACTCTGCAATAACAGATGCGACAGCAGCACCATTAAAGCCGAGCATTGGAAAACCAAAATGACCAAAAATCAGTACATAATCCAATATGATATTGACAATCGACTGAATTAAAGCTATGATGACTAGGTACTTGGATTGTTGCACACTAATGAGAAAAGCATTTTGCATCTGCATCGTATAAAGAAAAATCAATCCTATGATGCGGATATTGAGGAAGCTTCCGGCCATATCCGCACTTTCCTTTTCAATGCCTGCCCATATCATGATAGGCTCAACGGATAACCAGGTGATGAATGCAAAAATCACAGCCAGCATCCAAGCTAAAATGATGCCGTGCCACAAGGTAGCAAAGATTTCATTACGCTTATTTTCGCCTGCTCTTCGCGACATTATGGATAAAAGAGCATTATTCAATCCATATCCAATCGCTCCAAATATCAGGTAGTAAACACCGGTGATGCCTGCTAATGCCAGTTCCCTATTGCCTAAATGTCCCAGAAAAGCTGCATTGAACAAAAAGTTAAGCTCCGGAATGAGCTTGGCCATACTTATCGGCAGCGTCAGCAGGATGATACCTTTGACGGAAGTATCGGATTTTAGTGAATACATAATGTGTCCGGAGTTTATTTAGGTCTGCAGGCCGGACTTATACCGAGGATGTAATTATGGAGCATATCTACAATATCAGCTGTATCATCACCCAAAAACCCCTGAATCATACCGTTTTGGAGTAGCCGCTCAGCTTCATCTGTCAATACCGAAGCTACCGGAATATATGACCAATGCCACCGCTCCTCAAGGTAGCCCGAATGTCTGTCACTTCCCATTTTAGTGTAAGGTTGACAAAATCCGTATTCATGTGCATGCTCCTTTAGCCAAGTGTATATTTTATAACCCTCTCCATGCTCAAACCATTTGTTATTGAAATTATTAAGGTCAATATCCGTACCCCAATGATGCCTTGAAGTCCCAGGCATAGAACTGTACTGGAGAATCTTGCGTGCTCGTTCTTCATAATCAGGAATCGCTTCTGCTGCATTGATACTATCCTCAAGGATGGTACGACCTGTCCATTTGTCTTCCCAAATACGCTTCTGATTATCAAAATTTCGAGTCGCAGACCTAATGACCAATGTAATGCCACTTTCTTTTGCTGCATCATACATTTTAATAAAGGCGGCTAGCACATCTTTGCGTAAATATCTCAATTCTTTATCTCGATATTCAGCCGGAATCTCGATGAAATCCGGATGTGTGGCTGGATCAAACTTGCCCATAATGTAATCTACCCCATATGCAATAGTCAACGTATCCGTTAAGGTGTCCTGCACCATTGTTTCAACTTTATAGTCAGCCGACTGAAGAGGAGATTGGGCCTGGCTGTCATAAGAAGATATACTCAAGACCAAAACACCAACTGTCAAAAAAAATGTATCCATCATTTTCTGGTCGTTTTAGGTCGAGGTTTGTACTGAAGGTAAAACACAATCAAAGAAAACAATGTAGTGGCAGCCATGATGCAATAATAAATCAAATGGTCGCTCACCTCGTCTTGAGCATGATAATAAATCATCCTAGCTAGAAACAATGCTGCTAAGCCTGTCACTATCCATGCTACATTACTATATGATCTCACTTGATAATAAATACCATTGCTAAAATACATTAAAAGCACTCCTAGCACCATCGGTACCAGCAATATTATATCCTTTTCAAAAGAGTTGTAATACATCCAAAGACTCAAAGCACCCATCGTGAGAGCATTGATCATATTTGCTTTGTATCTATCCATAAAAAGTATTACAGTTTTTCGTAAATAAAATTCGTCATTTTAGTATAAAGATGGATGGTAGCATTGCCGCCATATATACCGTGATTACGATTAGGATAAAAATAGGTATCAAATTGCTTATTGGCTTTTATGAGTGCATTTGCCATTTCGGCAGTGTGCTGAAAATGTACATTGTCATCCGCCATGCCGTGCAGTAACAAATAATTACCTTTCAGTCTATCAACAAAGTTGATCGGAGAATTATCCGCATAGCCATCCGGATTTTCAGCTGTGGTACGCATATATCGCTCAGTATAAACACTGTCGTACCACTTCCAGTTGGTCACTGGAGCAACAGCTATTGCAGATTTAAAGACATCATTGCCTTTGAGGATGCATAGCGATGACATATAGCCGCCGTAACTCCAGCCCCAGATTCCGATGCGATCTTTGTCCACATAAGGCAAACCACCCAAATATTTAGCTGCTTCGATTTGGTCTTTTACCTCATAATGACCAAGCTGGAGATAGGTCATTTTTCTAAATGCTTCACCGCGACCACCGGTACCACGACCATCTACACAGACTACTATGTAACCAGCCTTTGATAACATTTGATACCACCAGTAAGAATTACCCTTCCAAGAATCTGTTACAGACTGGCTGCCGGGGCCACTATACTGCGTCATGAAAACCGGGTACTTTCTAGTAGCACTAAAGTTCTTTGGCTTGAGCATATAACCATTCAACTTCACATTTTCGGAGGTAGTGAAACTAAAAAACTCAATAGGTGCAACACCATAATCATACTGAACATTATCATATCCGGCATTGTCCTCAATCGTCCGTATCTTCCTCATATTTCGGTCATAAACCGTAAATGTCGGAGGCGTGTTAATATTACTATAGGTGATACTCATAAAGTCAAAAGTACTACTGAACTGTGCAGAATGACTGCCATTAGGCGTGTCGGTCAGTCTTTTTAAGTGTCTGCCATTGAGATCAACAGAGAAAATATCTTTTTGCATAGGAGATTTTTCCACAGCCTGAAAATATAGCTTTTCACTTTTTTCATCCACACCATAAAATGAAGTTACATCATAATCTCCGGGTGTCAGCTGGGCTTTTTGTCGGCCATCCATTCCCATGAGATACAGCCGATTGAATCCATCCTTTTCTGAAGACCATATAAAACTTCTACCATCTTTCAAAAAAGTGAGATCGTCAGTGATATCTATGAAATACTTATTTTCTTCTTCGTATAAAATCGACGTTTTATAATTTCTAATATCTACGAGGATCAGCTTTAGATTATTCTGATGGCGATTCATCTTGAAAACACAGAGCTTATTTTTGTCCTGTGTCCACTTCATGCGTGGGATATACATCTCCGTCATATCACCGATATCCACTTTTACAGCCTTACCACGAGACAACTCATAGACCCAGGCCGTCACATCAGAGTTTTTTTCGCCCACTTTCGGATATTTAAAGGTGACATTTTCGGGATACATATCACCATTGTAAAGCTGCATGTTAAACTCCGGCACTTTAGATTCATCAAAGCGAATAAAAGCTATCTTTTTACTATCAGGTGACCAGTAAAAAGCTCTTGTAAAGCTAAATTCCTCCTCATAAACCCAGTCACAAAGTCCATTGATGATCTTGTTCTTTTCACCATCTTTAGTAATTTGAGTGACATTGTCATTAGCCAGATACCTGATGTATAAGTTATTATTATGAGTGAAAGCAACCATCTTTCCATCTGGTGATAATTGTGGGTTTGCAATCTTGCCATGCGTATATACTTCAGTCAGCGTTTTATCTTTCACATCGTAGATATGACATTTGACATTGGACGAATGTCTATAAATTTGTTCGCCTTCGGATTCAATTAAGATTTTTTGCTCATCTTCGCTAAAAGAATAGGCGTCAATACTACCAGAAAAACCTGATTTACCCGTAAACTTGATAGCATCAAAAATGACTTCAACTTTCTCACCGGTAGTGATGTCATACTTTTCAATCATCCCTTGCTTTAAAACAGAATAGTGTCGGCCATCATTCATAAAATTAAAGCCAGGAACATATTTTGTTCTGTAGGTATGTTTTACAAAAATATCATCAAGAGTGATTTGCTTTTGGCCGGTAGCCGTGCTCAAAATCAATAAAAACATGCTACAAAAAGCAGCTATTCTGGTCATCATATCTGTAGGATTAAGTATCTTAAATAAAATGCAAAAATAAGTGAAATGATATCATTTTTATCTATCCCTTAGTGTTAAGTGGCGCATATCCGCTAATAAATACACCATAAGCTATTCTAACCACTTCCACTCACTTATTGTTCAAAAGTCAACTACTGTCTATACATCTATAATAGAAATGAAAATATATTATCCCAAAATTACACATTATATTGCAACTTCAAATTTATTTCCTTTTTAACAAAGTCTAGTGGGTAATATGAGTTCAAAACCTATTCCTTCCTTTTCAAAAATTATCAAAACCTGACTTAAATAGGTTATAAAAAATTAATGAACTATAATCTTTGCGTTTCCTATACCTTGAAATACATCCCAGTCCGCTAATGTATGATTTTATTTGCATCCTGACTATCAATGCTACTTTGATGGGGCTTCTCACTCTAGTCCATCGAGTAAAAACTCAAGGCCATTAGTTTTAATCTCAAAGGTAGTACTGAGTATCTGACCTATTCGAGTATTGGAAAATCCCTTTGAAGCTAACCATTCAAGATAATAAAGCGGTAAGTCCTTGATCAGCCTGCCTTTGTATTTGCCAAATGGCATTTGCATCCTGACTATATCAAGGAGTATTGTTTTGTCGGGTATCAAGCTTGCATCTTCCATCCTCATTCGACTTCTACTACCGTCTCCGGCTCAAAATCCATGACTTCTTTCTCCTCACCAGAAACCTGATCTAATTCTACTTTGAGATTGTCAATGATAAACTCTTGTCGCTCAGGCGTGTTTTTGCCCATATAATAAGCCAGTAAGTCTTCAATTTTTGTCTTCTCACCGAGGATAACCGGTTCCAGGTGAATACCTTCGCCTATAAAATCTTCAAATTCAGAAGGAGAAATTTCTCCTAGTCCTTTAAATCGGGTAATCTCTGCTTTTCCTCTTAGTTTTTTGATGGCTTCTTGCTTTTCTTCTTCGGTGTAACAATAAAATGTCTGCTGCTTGTCGCGCACTCTAAAAAGCGGTGTTTCTAATATATATAAATGGCCGTACTTGACTAGGTCAGGAAAGAACTGAAGAAAAAATGTCAACAGTAATAAGCGAATGTGCATGCCATCCACATCCGCATCTGTCGAAATGACCACTCTATTATACCTGAGATTTTCAATACCGTCTTCTATATCCAGTGCATGTTGTAGTAAGTTGAGCTCTTCGTTCTGATACACTACTTTTTTGGTCATTCCAAAGCAGTTCAACGGTTTTCCACGAAGTGAAAAAACAGCCTGGGTCTGCACATCTCTTGCCTTCGTAATCGAACCACTCGCTGAGTCTCCCTCAGTAATAAATATCGTGGTCAAAAGTCGAGTTTCATCATCGGTCTTCTTACCATCTGTAAGGTGTGCACGACAGTCTCTGAGTTTTTTATTATGGATATTTGCCTTTTTGGCTCGCTGATTAGCGATTTTCTTAATATCGGCGATTTCCTTGCGCTCCCGTTCTGATTGCTGAATTTTTCTCAGCATAGCATCTGCAATTTCTTTATTTTTATGCAGAAAGTTATCCAAGTTTGTTTTGAGAAAATCGACCACAAAAGACCGAATTGTCATGCCATCCGGAGCCATGTTGAGTGAGCCCAACTTGGTCTTAGTCTGTGATTCAAACACCGGCTCTTCTACCTTTATACTGATGGCGCCGGCTATGGATGTTTGTACATCACGTGAGTCAAAATCTTTCTTATAAAAATCGCGTATTGTCTTTACAATGGCTTCTCTAAATGCTGCAAGATGCGTTCCACCCTGCGTAGTATGCTGCCCATTTACAAAGGAATAATACTCCTCACCGTATTGTGTGCTATGAGAAAGCGCGATTTCAATATCTTCGCCTTTGAGGTGAATGATCGGATATAATAGGTTTTCAGAGTCTGTTTTACGCTCCAATAAATCCTTCAAACCATCTTTTGAAACTAGTGTCTTGCCATTAAAATTCAGTTTAAGGCCTGCATTCAGATAAGCATAATTCCAGAGCTGATTTTCTACGTATTCACTGCGAAATTTATAATTTTTAAAAATGCTGTTGTCCGCCACAAATTCAATTCTGGTACCATTTGGTTCTGTGGTTTTAGCGAGTTTATGATCATGAGTGATTTTACCCTGGCTAAACTCAGCTGTCTTCACCTGACCCTCTCTGAATGACTCCACCTTAAAATAGATAGATAGCGCATTTACCGCCTTAGTACCTACACCATTAAGCCCTACAGACTTTTTAAAAGCACGCGAATCATACTTGCCACCAGTATTGATTTTAGAAACACAATCCACCACTTTGCCGAGCGGTATGCCTCGTCCATAATCCCTGATTACCACCCGACCCTGATCAATAGTCACGTCGATGGACTTGCCGTGTCCCATTACATACTCATCAATGGAGTTGTCAATGACCTCCTTGAGCAGTACGTATATACCATCATCTTGAGCAGATCCATCACCTAGTTTGCCTATATACATACCCGGGCGAAGGCGCATGTGCTCCTGCCATTCTAGGCTTTTGATATTGTCTTCGTTGTATATGATTGTAGTAAGATTACTCATTTAGCCACTAATTTACCTAATAAATCAAACGGCAAATATATGAAAAATATTTGATATGACTGATATTTGGTCTCACGTTTTAACTTCCTTGATTTCAATAATTTTAACTACTTTTACAGTTTTAATTTTTAGTCCATTGATGCAAAAAAACAACTTTTTTAGTTTCATACTTTGTGTGCTATTGTCATCGTTAACACTTAGCGCTCAAAATGTTAATTATCAGATTCAAATTGATTTTGACAGTTTATATCAATCCATGCATGTGGAAACAGAAATACTACTGACCAATAGCGATTCTAATTTACAAGATTCTCTATGGTTTCATCTTCCATTCTACGCCTACAGCCATAAGTACAATGCCTTTGATAACAGCATGCTACGTCAAAACATGACCAGCTATCACTTCAGGTCTGAAAAACTACTGGCAGAAGTGAGTGATTTTAAGGTATCATCCCATGGTCAACCTGTCCATTATTTAGAAAAAGGGCATGATCCTGAATTCATATCACTGGCCACACCAAACGGAAAAATCGTTTTTTCATATACGATCCGATTGCCTAAAGCCATCAATGGTTTCGGTATAGAAGATGGAAATATTTTTATCAGACATTTCTACCCAATACCCATTTTTCATAATAACCTTCAAGATTTTCAGCCTCTTCAGAAAGGTACAAACATAGCGGCACCCGTATCTAATTTTAGAGTGAAAATCAATCATACCGGAACGTTCAGAGTGCTCTTCAATGGACCGATTACAGCTGAAAACGGGCAACTTGGCATCAACAGGGTCAGAGCTGACGAATTGATTATTGCATTGATAAGGCCAGAAGTGCCTGTCACTAAACAACACATCATCTCCAATACCCGCAAGATCACATACCACGTTATCCATCTGGACACAACATTTATTCAAAACTGGGCAGATGCCGGTATGTGGAATCAAAATATAGTAGATGCCTCCATCGATCTCGTCGGTGATTTTCCCTACGATGCTTTCCTATGGGTAGTAAATAGTGATGGTGACAATTGTTATGTATCGGACGGAATGGTGAGTACAGATAATTTTACCAAAAAAAACAAAAGTCGAAAGGATGTATATTTTTCTAAAAATTTGATGGATCTGTGGATAAATGGTAATTTTAAAAACATTGATCCTGCCTATAGCAATATACATCAAAGCATCAGCCAATATTTTGCTAATAAAGCACAAGGTATTGTGACTCAATATATTTACAGAGATATGAAATCTGATGCCCATCCCAAATTTGACAATAATAGTCCACTTGTGCAATCAATCCAGAAGCACTCGATCAAACCTATTGACACACCTGACAAAGATCTGACGGCGACACAGCTACAACTGAAATATCACTACCAATTTCCTGCATACTTAGAGTATATGAGCCAGCTTACCTCCAGACCTGCTATGGAGACAGCTATATGGATGATTAGAGAGCAAAACTCAAAACTCAATCCTACCACACTGGCTGAAAACCTAGCCAAAACTTCCGGAAAAGATATAATCAATTCGTTGTCTGTCTATGCTTCCGCAAATGATAAGCTGGATTACAAAATTAATAAAGTGAGAAAAGATGGAGTTAACACCATCATCACAGCCAGCAATAATGGTAAAATAAAGCTTCCTAGTCAATTGACTGTCAAAAAGAAAAACGGCGAAGTGTCTCGTTATCTCATCGACGGATTTGTCGGCGAGCAAACTCTAACACTGGATAGCTTAACATATGAGTCTGTGGAGCGTGTAAGCATTGACTGGGATGGCGTACTACCAGATGGGCGACGAGGTAATAATCACTACTTTCCACATTCACTGCTTAAGAGAGGGCCGCTGGCATTGACTTCTATCCTAGGCAGTGATTATAGTGATAGAAGTGAAATCAAATGGGGACTTTTTCCTGCTTTCAACGATAATGACCGATGGATGATTGGTGGGTTGTTGACTAATCGTGGACTGCTTGACTACAAGCCATGGACTGTGACCATCAGTCCTATGTATTCCTTTCAGACAGGTAAAATAGTAGGTCAGGCTTGGACAGAATATGATCACTATTTTAATGATAGTAACATCAAAAAGCTCCATTTACACGCCGGTGTCAAAAGTTTTGACATGAATCAAAATGATTTTTATCAATACACAGAGCGTTATCTAAAAACCGATATTGGCATTCGACTGACATTTGCTGAAATGGATACAGATAAAAAAAATAGTGCACTGACATTGAGAGGCATCTACATTCTTGAAGATAGACCTAATTATGATCCTAAAGAAGGTACCTACTTAGGGCTAAGTCCACTAGACAAGAAAAAGTTTATTCAGCAAATTATATATGACTGGGAAAAGGCCAGTGTTCTCAATGGTACAACCATCCGTTTTGTAGCTGAGCATCAGGCTTATCGATCCAACCAAAGATACCTCAAACTTTCCGGCACGCTCGTCAAAAGATGGATGTTTAAGAAAGATAAAAATATTTATCTCCGCGCCTTTGTCGGAGGTTTTCCCATGAACACCCAGAGCCAATCCTCCAGTTATCAAAATGATTTTGTACGTGGAAGCATTGCTCTGATTCATCAGGGATTCAATGATTACACCTATGATGAATATTTTTTCTCTAGAAAAAACCAGAACGGATTTTATGATGATCAGGTCAGCCTGACCGCCGGCGGTGGATTTAAGACACCAATCGGATCGGCCTATAGTATCGGTATGTCCAATCGATTTGCGGCAGCGCTTAATGGTATAGTAGATTTGCCATTTAGCACCCGATGGTTTCCATTGCAGCTATACTTTGATGTAGGTACCTACACCACATGGTCTAATGGCAAGTTTGGCAACAATGTAATGTATAACGGAGGTCTGATGCTCAACTTTGCTGATGTGGTCAGAATACATTTTCCGATCATCTTCTCCGAAGAATTAGGTAATAGATACAAAGAAGTCCATCATGGATTTTTATCAAGACTGAGCTTTGCATTTGATCTTCATAAATTGAATTTTAATCATTCTCGTTTTTATAAATCATTCAAAATTTAAGCAATTATGAAACTGGCAGTGATAGGCGCAGGAGCTATGGGGTCGGGTATAGGTCAAGTGGCAGCAATGGCCGGATGGGAAGTATATCTTTATGATTCCAATGTAGCTACAAGAGCAAAAGTACTCATGGACATATCTATCAGTCTGGGCAGATTTGCGGCCAAAGGAAAAATCTCACAAGAAGATAGTGCCTCTATGCTGGGTAGGATATATATCTGTGAGTCTATGCAAACGATCGCTGATGCAGATATGGTCATCGAAGCCATCATCGAGGATGCAGCGATCAAAAAGAGCGTATTTCAGCAAATAGAAGCTATCGTTTCTGACCGTTGTATCATCGCCACTAATACTTCATCATTATCTGTCACTTCGCTGGCGTCAGCACTGGAATTTCCTGACAGATTTATAGGTGTGCATTTTTTCAACCCACCGGTTCTGATGCAACTAGTCGAGGTAGTACCTGCTGTGCAAACAGACAAAGACCTTCCACTTCGCGTAGTCAAAATAACTGAATCATGGGGTAAAACACCGGTTCTGGCACGCGACACACCCGGGTTTATCGTTAATAAAGTAGCACGTCCATTCTACAGCGAAGCCATCCGAATTTTGGAAGAAGGTATTGCCAATATTGAAACTATCGACCATGCGATGACACAAAATGGTTTCAGAATGGGACCATTCACATTGATGGATTTCATCGGTCATGATGTCAACTATCGAGTGACAGAATCAGTGTGGAAATCCTTTTTCTATGATAGCCGTTATCGTCCGTCTTTTACACAACTTCGTCTCATGGAAGCGGGTTTTCTGGGTAAAAAGTCAGGACGTGGATTTTATAACTATCAGCAACCGGAAAATAACAGCGACAACATAGATAAAAGCAAAATAGAGATGATCTTTATGCGTATTATCTCTATGTTGATCAATGAAGCTGCTGACACAGTCTATCAAAATATCTGCACAGCAGAAGACGTGAGCAATGCTATGCGTCTGGGAGTTAATTATCCTAAAGGTCTATTAGAATGGGGACAAGAACTCGGTTATGACAATGTCGTCGGGTACCTAGATAGTTTACATCAGTTGTACGGAGAAGAGCGTTACAGAGTAAGTCCATTTTTAAGAAGGCTAGCTCAAAAATAACGTGAGAATGATGCCCTTTCAACGCAATAAATTAACAATATATTATATTTATATTTAGCTGTACATTAATAAGATGTGAGCACTATGTTGTATATTTACAATTCAAACAAAAACATAAACATCATGCTCACATCGGCACAAAATACAGAGCTTTTCTGTTTTGTTGATGATTTTCTGCATTCAATTTGATCATTATATTGAAAATCATCCATTTTCTTACAAAAGGCTTCAAATTTTAAAAAAGTGGATGATTACCAGTCTTTTTTAGGTTGAGCTTTGCCACTGGTACGACGCATCTTTTGCTGGACTTTCCTCTCTTCTGCATCCATGATTTCGAGTAGCTGCTTTGCTTCGTCTTTGGTCAACTTCTGAGCGTCTTGCTGTTGTTGGCCCTGCGGGTCATTCTCTTGATCTTGCTGATTCTGTTGCTGCTGGTTATTTTTATTCTGGTCTTTATCTTGTTGATTTTGTTGCTGTTGCTGTTGTTGATTTTGATCTTGTTGATCTTTATTCTGATTTTGCTGCTTATCGTTCTGCTGATTTTGCTGCTGTTGCTGTTGCCTCATGAGTTGACGCAGTGCCATAGCCAGATTCTCTTTCGTCTGCATATCGGAAGGATTCATTTTCAGTGACTTTTTATATGCATCAATACTCTCCTGATATTTTTTACTTTCATAATAAGCATTACCCAAGTTGTAATAGATATCAGACCTCTCCTGATCGGTAGTTGCTTTGGAAGCTGCTGATTCATACTTTTCTACCGCTTCATCAAATCTCTTCTGCTGATATAATGAATTTCCCAGATTGAAGAATGATTGGGCGTTCGGCTTGATTTCTCCAGCTTTTCTATATGCTGTTTCTGCTTCGTTATATTGGTTTGCATCGTACAAAGCATCCCCTTTGCGGAGGCTTTTATGAGCATCCTGAGCGACAATAGATATCGAAAACATAGCAAAAATCATGGTGAAAACAATGCTATATCTCATACGGTTTTGCTTTTGAAGTCATAAAAAAATCCAAGAATCACAAGCATTAAAGCAGGAAATAACAAGTATTGATAATAGCTTTCAAACGCTGAATAGGATTTGACATCCACTGCATATTTTTGTATCCTCTCCAGCTTAGTATTCATATCTCTTATGATGCCTCGCTCGTTATCACTCAGCCGATAATAGTCGCCAGTAGCCTTAGAAGCTATGCTTTTCAGCAAATCCTCATTGATAGCAGTACGTATAGGATTACCTTCATCATCAGTTTTATATGTCTCACGGCCTTCGTCTTGTACTGGTATAAATCCTCCTTCCGGAGTGCCTACGCCTACCGTAAAAATACTCCATCCTGCATCTGCAGCCTTGGAAGCCATATTGATGGCATCTGCATCGTGATCTTCACCATCTGACAAAATAATTAATGCCCGCTGATGATCTTCTTTTACACTTTGCATGGCAAGCTGAATGGCTTCTGCAATGACAGTACCTTGTGTTCCTGCCATATTAGTATTGGCTGATTTGGCAAATAGTTCAGCTGCTGCCAAATCAGATGTCAGTGGCATCTGTAGATAGGCTTCGCCGGCAAAAAATATCAATCCTATCTGATCACCTTGTCTTGATTTTATAAATTCAGTGATGAGCCGCTTAGCCTTCTCTAGTCGTGATGGGCTGATATCTCTTGCATTCATGCTGTTAGAAATGTCGAGCGCAATCATGATATCACTCTTTTCTACTTTTTGTCGTTCTCTATGCAACCCCGATTGAGGATTGGCCACAGCCAGACCTATAAAAAATATCGCCGCCGCTAATAACAACACTGCAGCCCATTCATTGACATTGAAATTGGTCAGCCGCTTATAGAGGGATTCATCAATGAATTTACCTCGCCGATAGGTTTTATTCTTGATTGCTAAGTAATAGATCAGAATAACTACCGGAATCAGCAGCAATAAGTAAAACCCTGTATTTTCTTCCCATCTAAACATGGTTGTACTAATTGATTTTTCTAAAAATGGTATTTTGTAATAAAAATCCGGAAATCAGCAAACCTAGTGCCCAATATAAAAGTCCCCGATATTCGTCTTTATAACGCTTAAATACATTCACTTCGATCTCCGTTTTCTCTAACTTATCAATTTCGGTGTAAATATTTTCCAAACTCTCACGATCAATAGCTCTAAAATACTTACCACCAGTCATCATAGAAATACTTTTAAGCAATTCAGTATCAATCTCTACCTTTGACATGGCAAAAAAGTACTCACCATCAATAGTACGATTTACCGGTGAAAGCGCTTCACCCATGCTTCCCACTGCAATAGTGTACACTTTTACACCATATTGCTTAGCAATTTCAGCAGCAGTATTGGGATTGATATAACCTGCATTATTGACGCCGTCCGTGAGCAGAATGATGATTTTAGACTTTGCTTTAGAATCCTTCAGTCTGTTGACTGCTGTAGCCAGTCCCATGCCGATAGCTGTGCCATCCTCCATCATACCTACTTGCAATTCGGACAAAAAATTCTGTAAAATATTGTGATCGACGGTCAACGGACACTGAGTAAAAGCTTCACCGGCAAAAACTACCAAACCGATTCGGTCATAATTTCTCTTTGACACAAACTCTTTAGCTACCATCTTGCTCACTTCAAGTCGGTCTGGGTTAAAATCTCTGGACAACATACTAGAGGATAAGTCCATTGCCATCATGATGTCGATACCATCCGCTTTGACTTTTTCTTCTTTCAACATCAACTGAGGTCGCGCCATAGCAATAATCATAAGTGCCACTGCTGCAATATTCAATACAGGTAGATAGGGCAGCATCCGCTCTCGAATGGACTTGGCGGCCGGTAAGCCTTCAAGACTGGAAACAACTATACGGCTTTCTGTCTTTTTTCCTGAAAAATAGTACCACCAAACCATTATCGGTACTATTATCAGCAGGACTAACCACCAGGGTGAGGCAAAATAAAAATTATTCCAGAAACTGATCATTGTATATCCGTATTTTGATTGTCAGAAATACGTACTTCTTTGGTTTGCTCCACAAAATGTACTGCCTTTTCCATAAATTGACTATGGATATTTGCTTCAGGAACAGCTTTGGCAAACTTCACTAAATCTGCTACTTGAAGGATTTCTTTCAACTCTTGTCGATATTCAGTATTAAATCCGGTTTCCTGTAAGGCATCCACAATCTCGTCAGTGGTCATTTCTGTAGCCCTGACTCCATATCTATCCTGGAGATACGTCCGTATAATATCCGTTAGTGACGATTGATATTCTTTTACTAGACCGCGCTGCCAGAGTTGTGCATTATTCAATTCATTTAATGCCTTCAATGCCTTCTCATGAGGCTGCAGCGCTATATCTGGGGCCATCTCCTTGATCGGAGCTGGCTTCTTCTTACGCCTGAGTAAGTAGTACATCAAAGCGGCTAGAATCAATAACGCTCCGAAACCCAAAATGTAAGATCGATAGTCACTAAAATTTTTATTTTCACGCATGATATCGTTGATAGGATTGAGGGACAAGCTGTCCGTCAGTACACTAGCCGGCAGATAAACATGGACCATAGGCAGTTGGGCCGGAAACGTTTCAACATCTGATTCAGCAATTACTTTTGGACTAGGCAATTTAAACTGACCCGGTGTATAAATTGCAATCGATACCGTATTTTCAACCGTATATTTACCATTCACCAGTGTGGGTTGAAGATTCCCTTTTTCAATGATATTGTTATTTGCCAAAGCAGTCCATTGACCGGGATCAATCACTTCTATATCTGCATATTGCTGCTGAGTGATGGTATCAGTTTTGTAAAGTTGGTTGGGTATCTCAGCCCATGATGTAAAATCTAGAGCTTTGATGCTCACCTCTTGAGGATAGGTCACTTTGACTTTGAGCTGAATGATATCTCCTATTAATACAGAATCTTTATTAGGTATCACTACGGAATTTACCGTCTGTGCATGAACGGCAACAATCGTGCTCATTGCTAGTATCATGTGCACCATGATGTATTTACTAAAGCTACTCATTGATCTCATCTTTTAGACCGTTGCTTGAAAAATATCTGTAGCGCCTTGACATAATCCTCTCCGGAAGTCACCGCTATGGTGTCGCATTTTTGGCGAATAAAAGATTGTCTGAAATCTTCTTCCATTCGTGAAAAATAAGCTTTCCAGTGTTGTCTGACCGCTCTATCAGAAGTATCAATGATGCGTTCTGCTCCAGTTTCTGCATCTACAGCACGGATCAGGCCTACGTCCGGAAGCGTATGCTCAGCAACATCCGTCACTTTAACGCCAATAATGTCGTGTTTTTTGCCGGCAATGGAGAGTGCCTGCTCATAATCTGATGTTAAAAAATCAGAAAGCACAAATGCAATGCTTCGCTTTTTCTCTATATTATGGAGATAAACCAGCGCTTCAGATAGGTTCGTTTTGGCGGGAACTGCATCGATATGCACTAGCTCTCTGATGATACGTAGGATGTTCTGTACACCTTTTTTAGGAGGTAGGTATTTGACGACATGATCAGAAAAAAGGATAGCGCCGACCTTGTCATTATTAGTTATAGCAGAAAAAGCTAAAACTGCGGCTATTTCTGTCATCACCTCGCTCTTTAATGCGGTACGAGTCCCAAAAAATGACGATGCAGAGATATCCACCAGCAACATCACCGTCAGCTCGCGCTCTTCTTCAAAAACCTTGATATGTGGCCCACCTGTTCGCGCTGTCACATTCCAGTCGATATTGCGAATATCGTCGCCATAAATATACTCTCTAACCTCACTAAACGACATCCCACGCCCCTTGAATGCAGAGTGATACTCACCTGAAAATATGTGCTTGCTGAGTCCTTTAGTTTTAATCTCCAGCTTTCTGACCTTCTTAATGATATCTGCCGTGTCCATCTGTTAGAATAAAAATTCTTTTAGCAAGTTTCGGTTTTTAAAATGTGGTTCTAAATCTTTATAAGCAAAAAGTATCTCTTTTTCTCCATAAATGCCATTAAAATCCGTACTAAAGCTAATACCATTGTCTTTCAATACCGGATACTTAAACTCTTGCTTTCCTAACCACTTTAACATCTCATGTTTGCACACTATTTCCTTTTTTCTTTTAGGGATCTCCTGGCTAAAGTATTCTTTTGAATCAAAGTCCTTTACAAAAAAATCCTGGAGTTTCACTTCCTTATTCCACTTCAAATCGTAGATAAAAGGGATTTTTTTAGTCTGTGGATTTAATGACGACTGAAGATAAATGGTGCCACTGACTAGATCTCCACTAAAAAGCGAAATTTCTACCCAACCATCTGCATATTGAATCCATCGATCTCTAGTAGCGATATTGTCTTTCTTAATATTTCCTAACTGGTGAATGTTGTTTTTCATCCAGTTCAACATCTGTGATTCAACCCACTGATTAAATTTTTTACTTGAAGTTACAGGTTTTTGGACAACCAGCCGTGAATGATAATCAGCATATTCATAGCATTCAAAGCTAATGTTTCCATCACTTTTTAAAGTTGGCCCGATTTCATAGTGGCCACCTGAATACCGCATCAACACCAATTTTGACAGGTCTGAAGTATCAATTTTTAAATGGTAATCAACCAGCACAGGAGGTCGAATTTCCGGTGCTAGAAACTCAATTTTATCATTCTTAGCCGGGATGATATCTTTAAAAATCATACTGTCACCATAACTCTTGACCAGGAAAGCGTCTTCACTTTTTGAAATCCGGATTTTAACCTGTTGATCATTAACTTTTCCACTAAAAATGCCATGCCATTGATATGTATTGCAGGAATATCCGGTCTGAGTATCAAAGTCACTCACCAATGAAAGATTGAGAGCCAATTGTTGGTTCTTAGCAACATTCATCCACATACCTGACATTTTTTCACCATCATAATGACCAAAAATAAATCCTGTCGTCTTACCATCTTGTGTCATTTCCACCAACTTGAGCTCATGGCTTACATCATCACCTTCAAAAAAGAAGGTCTCTCCCGAACTGCGCATAGTATAAAGCCCTCTACACGAAAATCCATCCGTTCCTATGATCATATCGACGGTATGCTTACCGTCCAGCCACCCACTCAACTTATTAATCCACAGGTTTTTTACATTTACAGGAAACATAGCTCTTACGTCATCTTTAGTATAAGACTCCTGTGCCTGCAAACCGAATGCGATCAACAAGAACAGCGCTATCATACTCCAGCTATGTTTCTTACAACGTTTCAATAAATATCAGTTTTTGTTTTTATGGTACCGGTATGGTATTGATGATTTGGGTAATGATGTATTCCTGATTGATATTTTCAGCTTCAGCTTCATAACTCAGCCCTATTCTATGCCGCATAACATCTTTAGCAACACTACGCACATCATCAGGAATCACATATCCTCTTCTCTGCATAAAGGCATGAGCGCGAGCAGCAATAGCCAGATTGATACTGGCGCGTGGTGATGCACCATAACTGATTAGTGGCGTCAGTGCCTTCATGTTAAATTTGTCAGCATTTCGGGTAGCAAAAACGATGTCTAGGATATAATTTTCAATTTTCTCATCCATGTACACTCTTTTGACCGATTTTCTGGCTTTAATAATGTCTTCTTTCTGCACCACCGGCTCAATCTTCTGACTAGTCTCTCCACTGATATTCCTACGCATGATAAGCTTTTCTTCATCACGCTCCGGATAGGAAATATTGACTTTCAGCATAAATCTATCCACCTGTGCTTCTGGCAATGGATAGGTTCCTTCTTGTTCGATCGGATTCTGAGTTGCGAGCACAAGAAACGGTTCATTGAGTTTATAGGATTCTTTTCCTATCGTCACTTGTCTTTCCTGCATAGCTTCCAGCAATGCTGCTTGTACTTTGGCAGGTGCACGGTTGATTTCATCAGCCAGAATAAAATTAGCAAAAATAGGTCCTTTTCTTACCGAAAAATCATGCTGACCAGGATTATAAATCATGGTACCAACAATGTCCGACGGTAGAAGATCCGGTGTAAACTGAATCCTATTAAAATCAGCATTAACAGCCGACGCAAGCGTTTTGATGGCCAGCGTTTTTGCAAGACCAGGAAGCCCTTCCAGCAAAACATGCCCTTCTGCCAGCAAGCCGAGAATGAGTCTGTCAATCATATGTTTCTGACCAACGATCACTTTAGATGTTTCTTCATTGAGCCTTTCCATAAAGGCACTATCAATATAGATTTGCTGATTGATAGCTTCTATATCTATGGATGTCTGCATGGTGATTATTGTTTATCTTGTTATATTTTCAAAATCAATCTGTTCGGTTCAAAACGGGCAAATATCTATAAAAATTATCATTTACTTGCCCTATTCTAGGCAAAACAGATGTTCCTGATAATCCGTGTGGCAGGATACTCTACAAAATTACATCTATGTCTTTTTTAATAGGTAATGTGAAATTATATTTAACTTAAGCTTAACTTCGCCTTTTTTTATGCGTTTTAATAGCAAACATTTTCCATTCAATTATTATTATATTCGGCAAATGAAGTATTTTATGAGGTTAATTGTAGCTTTAAAAATGGTCGTTTGGATAGCTTTATTTTCATTTTCAACTTCGGGATTATTCGCTTCTGATGGCAATCATCCTGCGCCAGAAAATAATATTCAAACACAGAAAATCGGAGTAAATAAAGACATCTGCGTCATTGTCAGACTTCAAGTGAGTGGTAATAAAATCAACTTTTTAAAGTCTAAATTAAATGAATCTTTATCTGAAAATGCCCGAAACAATGTTCAAGAACAACTCAACGAAACACTGGAAGATAACGCATCATATTTCAAATTATTAGCCCACACATTCGATTCGCTTTTCACCATAGCTCCTGTATATTATCTACCGGATTCTTCCTATAGGCGTTTTATGGCCGGGCAAAAAGGTCTCTTCTACAACAAGCATGGACAACCCGATCCGTCGCTGAGTTGTGATGGTAAGGAGACGTTCTTTATCATTGCCGGAAAAGATCGAGACCAGTTACTTTTTGTCAATGCATCTCTTCATAAAATGGACAAGCCATTCCCATACAAGAAAAGTGTATTCTTACCTTCATTTAAAAAAATACTTAACCTGAAAGGATACCTTGCAACACAGGTCAAATATTTCAATCAAAAATTATCCAGAATTTATCCTTAATATCATGATAAACCCACGATACATACTTTTATTATTTTCATTGCTACTGATTGTAGGCTGTAAAAATGACATAAAACCTGCTGACACTAATAGGGTCACAGATAAAACTATTCAACCATCAGAGCAAAAAGAAACAACTGAACCACCAGCGACCGAAGAAGAATTTCCTGAGGCTGTTGAACCAATCAAAATTGCAGATGACATTGCAGCAAAATGGGTTGAACTGTCGGAAAAAGACGGGTTTACAGTAGATGTCAGATATGCTACAACCCATAACTTCACCAAGAAAAAGATCTATGACTGTGGTAAGTGTTATTTACATCCGGAGGCTTCTGAAAATCTAATAAAAGTACAACAAGACTTACAAAAACGTTTTGGATATAGTATAAAATTGTTTGACTGCTATCGTCCTCGTGCCTATCAACAACGACTATGGGATGCCGTACCGGATCCGGACTATGTCACACCACCGCAAAAGGGCTCAATGCACAGTCGTGGCCTTGCCGTTGATCTGACTATTGTTGATAAGGATGGTAAGGAATTGGATATGGGTACTCCGTATGATTTCTTTGGTGAAGAAGCACACTACAGTTATAATCATTCGGATGCAGTCAAGCGCAATAGATGGATACTCAAAAGTACAATGGAGAAATACGGGTTTAAAGGTATTCGCACAGAATGGTGGCATTTTAGCTATCGCAGTGTATCCTATCCGCTGGATGAGTGGATCTGGCCATGTGACTAAATACAATCACAGTTTACTTTTCAAGTAGCTCTATTTCTGTTCGGCGGTTATATCGATGTTCCTTCTCACTACACGGCACATTATCCTTACAGTGATTTCTTAGTTTGGTCTCGCCAAAGCCTCTTATCTCCATACGATCTTCGTCAACACCTTTTTTGACAAGGTATTCTCGTACAGCATTAGCCCTGCTGATACTGAGTTGTAGGTTATATTCTGCACTTCCTCGGCTATCAGTATGAGATTCTATTCTGATGCGGGCATTAGGATTTTGAACCATGTATTCAGCCAAATGAATAAGCTCCGGCACAGCCTCATCTTCTAGCACGGCACTATTGTAACCAAAATAAACATCATCAAAAACTAACACTTGCCCTACTTCGGGTTGGGCGAAAGGTTGAGTTTTCTCAGATCTTTTATCTACTGCCATTTCTTCTGGTTGCTCGACAGGTTTATTATTCGATTCCTTTTCTTCAGCTGGTTCTAGCACAATATTAAAATGACTACCTATAGCATTGAAATCATAGATCATAGAAAGCGAGTTGTAGCCTTCAGCTTCCATATTGAGTAAGTAGGTCTGACTCCTTTTGATTTGAAAGGTAGCGCGACCTTCACTGTCTGTTTTGAATGGAGGAAAAGATGATCCTTTTTTAGGAGATAATTTAAGGATTAAGTCACCTGCATCTTTGCCGGATAACATATCAATATTGTAGCTTGACAAAGCAAAATTATTGACATCAATATGTAGTGGTGTCATCGTGACGGTAGCCATCGGTATATCCTCCAATGTAAGCTTGTCCATGATGTGCATTCGAACTGAAACAATGGCTTTCATATCTATACCTATCAGTGTTTCCTCTGTCTCAAAACGATAGATATCATCTTTTCCTTTTCCACCAGGGCGATTGCTGGCAAAATATCCTGATCTAAGGTTATCTCTAATGATCAGGCCAAGGTCATCATAAGCAGAATTGAGCGGCGTCGGCAATAATTCCGGCTTTGACCATTCTCCCTTGCGCAATACACTCACAAACATATCCAGGCCACCTAATCCTCCTGGTCTGTCAGATGCAAAAATCAAAATACTGTCATTGGCTAAATAAGGAAATATTTCGTTATTTTCTGTATTGATTCGGTCTCCTAGGTTGAGCACACCAGTCCATTCCACACCATTAAAATAGGCTGAATATAAATCCATTTTGCCACGACCGCCGGGTTGATTGGATGAAAATATCATCATTTTACCATCTTTGGACAAGGATGGATGACAGATGGAATAATTTTTCACATTGATTTCGATGGGTGTGACTACGGGTTTTGATTTATTCAAATCAGCTGTCAAAATACGTAAGTAAAAAGTGTCTGCCTTTGTGCTGAGGACTTTTCGATCTTTATTGGACCTAGTAAAAAACAGCCTATTCGTATTAAGGTCATACGACATAGGACCTTCATGCCAGTCTGAATTGATTTTCTTATTGAATGCCTCCACTTCGCCAAGTGAATTATCCATATGTACCATTGCGCTTCCTAGCTGAAAATAAGGTTCGCCAATATTTTTGTCAAAAAACTTAGTACCTGTGACAGTATAAACAAAAGCTACTCTGTCTCCTACAAATGCCGGTGATGATTCTAGATTTGCGGTATTTACTGCGGTCTCATTATATACCTTCAACGTCTTGATTGCATTTTTATTGACCACAGGCTGACCTATCATCTCATTGAATGCCCAAACAGCGCATATCAGTATCATATAATATTTTACCTTCATCATAACCATCAAAAATAACGCGGATTAATGATCACTGGACGTACCTTCCTAGGTATGAGGTTATACACCATAATCATCTCTAGGCTGCCACTACTAGATGCCCTTAATTTAGAAACCGGAATATCATAAGCAAATCCAAACATCAACTGATCGGATAACTGCATACTGAATATTAAATCTAGTGATTCGGCGATATCTCCATGCGCACCTCCTGTTCTAAATGTAAGGCCAGCATTGTATTTATCCTGCCAAGTAACCGAACCATTGAGGTCAACTCCAAAAGGAGCATTTTCTGCTGCCCTAAAAAAGAGTTGCGGTGTCAGTCTCAAATCATTATTGACAATAAATGTTCCTCCTGTCATAAAAAATAAGTGCCTGACTTCCGTCGAAAAAAGATTATTTTTATCAAAGTCAATATCTGATTTAATCAGTCGCGGTACAGCTGCACCCAGATAAAAATTATTGGTATTATAATACAATCCAAAACCTGCATTAAAAAGATTGAGTGACTGAGACGTAGGTGGAATAGATGGGTCAAGCTGTATATTCTGTATAGCAAAAAGCCTGCTGTCCGAATAATCCTGAGTATATTTTCGACCCGACACATTCATACCCATACTCAGTGTGCCATTACCAAGGGCAAACTTGTAAGCATACATCAGCTCATAAGTAATCTTGTCAGTAATGCCAATAGACTGGTGCTCCAGGTTTACTCCTAGTCCTATACGCCTGCCTAATCTCGGTAGGTTGATATTAAAACTCTGTGCCACAGGAGCACCCGGAAATCCTGTCCATTGATTACGATACAGCAAAGCAGCTGAAAGATAACTTTCATTACCGGCATAAGCAGGATTTAGTGCCAGCTTATTAAACATAAACTGAGTGTACATCTGCTGTTGCTGACTATTAAGCTGAATACTATATATGATGGTCAATATAAAAAACAGTCTTCGTATCATCTTTGCAGTATTAAGAATCCTTTAATCGGCTTTGCACCCTTCTGTACCTCAATAATGTAATAATAAGTACCTACAGGCAGCAGATTGCCGTTATAAGTACCGTCCCAGTCATTTTTATATGGATTAGCATAAAAAACTTCATTGCCCCATTCGTTGAATATCGACACTTTACTATCCGGATACCTGCCGGTTTCCAGACACGGTATGATGAAGATATCATTAATACCATCCTGGTTTGGCGTGAAGATTGTAGGTGCAAAACAATCAATATTATCATCAATATGAATGACAACTGTTTCCTCAGTACAAAGCTGGTCGCAGAAATCCGCACAAACCTTGTACTTAAAAGTCAAATCTGAAAGCGATTTAATATCGGGTATAAATTCTACCTTCTTATCTATGATTTTGACAGTACCACTCGCAGGCAGAGCAGCAATAGTCAGTGAATAATTATCAGGGAGCACATCGTTTTCTGTGATATCCAAAGTGGCACTTTGTCCAAAGAGCAAGGTATATTCATCAGGTTGAGGCAGTGGTTTAAATTCCGAATAAATAAATATGGTATCACTGCTAAAATTAGGACAGCCAGGCACTGAATAATCGAGATAAATCGTGTTGAGTCCCGGTATTAAGCCGGATATCACCGGTGATACCACTTTAGGATCGCTGATTCTATTCTCCGGTCGCAGTGCTGTCCAGTGCACATCAACCAGTGGTGGCCCATGTTTTGATATCAACCTCACAGTTTCATCCGGGCAAGTGATAATGTTTTTTTCAACTGCTTGGGCTTTTATTTCAGGAGGTGTGTTGATATTCAGTATTGACGAGGTAGCATAATCTGAAAAACAGCCATATACTTCAGCTCTCACTGTGATAAAGTTGGCTCCTGCATTAAAGATGCCCTGATTATTGAATGTATGACAAACGCCTGAAGATACACCCGCCACTTCATGATCAGGCAATAGTGTATATTCATAAACGGCTCCGGGTGTAAGTGTACTACTTTCAAGGCATATTTCTACAGTACCCGATCCAGCGCTACAGCTGTTGATCACATCAGATGTAAAAATAGGAGTAGCGATTTTATCCTTTACAATCACTTCTACCGGTGCCGATAGTGCTGACGAACAGCCATCTACTACTGCAGCCACTGCATATAAGCCACTCATTTGAGTTTGGGCATGTAAAATCATCCATGCAGGTGTAGTAGTCAATGTATCCATAGGTCCTGTCCATTGATATACAGCATCAGGAAGCGAAGTACATTGAATTGTAAGATCCGAATCATAGCAAATCGGTAAGATAGGTGTTATTATAGGTGCTTCAGGACGTTTTCTTACCGATATCTTTACAGGTATCGATGGATCTGAAGCACAGTTGCCGGATATGATTTTAAGGCTATAATCACCTGCATTAGCTGCTCTCGCTGCTGCAATGAAAAGCGTGTCTGTTGTGGTAAAAACGGTACCCATAGGCGTCGTCCACTCATAGCTTGCGCCAGGAATTGAAGAATTGCTACTGATCTGTATGGTGTCTCCTTCACAGTAAAAAGGTGCAGCTGTGATCACCGGCTGGTCAGTGATAATATTAAAATTGACCCGCACATCTACAGCCTCTGAAGGGCAATTCCGATTCAAAATCACTAAAGTGTAAACACCAGTATCTTGCAAACTCAAATTGGTCAATACCGGGCTTTTATCCCCAGAAGTAAACCCATTTGGTCCCGTCCATTGATAGACGTAATCCAGAGCATTAGGAAATACAGAAGGCTTAAATGTCAAAGTATCTGTCTTTTTCATGCAAGGCAAAGCGGTACTACTCAATGCGGTAATCTCCGGCACCTGAATGATAGACACAGTTGTACTAGCCGAGCTTTTACAGCTTGTAGGAGTAGTGATCGTCACCGCATAATCGCCTGCCACTCCACTGACTATAGGGTTATAAATCGAAGGAATATTGGATACTGGCCCTGACCATTCATAAGTCGCATTGGGTACAAAAGTAGCTTGCAACTGTACACTATCGCCCATACACACAGGGCCGGAATTAATGACCCCAATCTGAAGGCTTGCATCTATGGCGACCACTTTCTTTTCCGATACTTTGGATTTACAGTTGCCTTTGACCGAAATGACAGTCCAGTCTCCTTGCAGCGACGTCTGAGCGTTAGGAATAATCAGACTGTTATCCTGGGTTACAGTAAATAATTGGCCATCTTTATACCATTCGTATTTTTCTGAACCGGGAGAGGCTGTGGCTACTAGGGTAAAGACATCTCCTTCACAGAATATGCCAAGGCCGGTAATGATAGGTGTCGCTGGCGATTCAAAAATCGTAACCCTTGTTACCGCAGTATCTGACACACAACTTCCGTTTTTGACAACCAATAGATATTCGCCAGCATGAGATGGAGTGATGCGCTCTATGACTGGTGGGTGCGCACCCATAGCCATAAAACCTCTCGGTCCTGTCCACACATACTCGTATTGAGCATTGAAAGTACTACTTGCAAGCTCTATATCTCCACCTTCGCATGGTGATAAAAATAAGTCACGAACAGCTGCTACCGGTACTTCCTTAACTGTAACTTTCAATAGGGAAGACGGATTAGAACTACAATCAGGCCCACGAGCTATCACATAATAAAAGTGTGGCCCAGATGTAGGCGGGCTTAATATCAATTCCGGAATGGTAGTGGTATTCAGCAATACGCCTTGCGGAAAAATACCTTCGTACCAGTCATAAGTAACGTCGCCACTGTAATTGGTGGTAGATAGAATTACCTCATTACCTGCACAAATTTCTGATCCATTAGCAGTGAGCTCAGGATTAGTGAGCGGCTTAATATTGACGATAACAGACCCGACAGCTGAACATCCATTAAACCCAGTTATTGTAAGGATATAGGTTCCATTAAAACTTTCATCAACATTAGGGATTTTAGGATTTTCTGTAAAAAATTCAATTCCTCCGGGGCCTTGCCATCTAAAAGTGTAGGTACCAGGTACGCTGGAAGGTGGCACATTAGCAAAAAGTTTCAGTGTATCATTGGAACACAAACCAGCCGAAAATGATGGTTGCAACTCGATGGGTTTTACTCGTACCGTGGTAGTACATGTATTCTCATTGCCTTGTTGATCAGTAGCTATCAACTGAACAGTTACATCAGAATTGAGCATCGAGCAATCAAAAACAAAAGGCTCTACTCTAAGGGTAACTGATCCACAATTGTCCGAACTTCCATTGTCCACCCATTCTGGCAATAAAGTGGTTGTTTCCAGTCCGGATGGTGGAATAGTAATGGTCGCATTTTTACACAATACTTCAGGAAGCTGCTGATCTATCACATTGACCTCAAACTTACAAGAAGCAGGATTGCCGGCATTATCCGCAGTGTAAATTGTTACTAATGATTTTCCTCCATTCAAAATAAAGTCATGCGTTGTGGCATCATCCGGCAAAACAGTCTGCGTTTGCTCTGTCGCGCCAGTCACAGCATAGGAAAAACGTGCATCAGAGTAAACAAGCCTGGCTCTGATCAATGATTGATTGTCCACTGTCATTCCAGCAGTCAACTCTTTACATGGATTGATTCCATCACCACCATTAACAGGAACTGCGAGTAAGGTTAATTGATTAGCAGAGATCCATGAATTAAATAAGGCTTTAGGCAATTCAAACTTTGTGATACTACTACCTGTGCACCCTTCACCAGCAAATAAATCGGTATGACCTATAGAATAACCACCGGGGCCTAAAATTTCAAAAGATTCCCCCAGATCATTATTATCGCCAAAAAACTCAACCTCAAGTAACACAGGCTGAGACATAAACCGAATAGGAAAAACATTAGGAAAAACAAGTTGTTTGCTCCTTGCTTCATATCTGCCTTCTTGATCATTAAATTTAAAAGAAATTTGTGCTGCTTCCGCCGATGATGGAGCTGTCTGCTGGTACAATCTGTTGCCAGTACAATTTTCATCAACGACAAAGTCCAGTGGCAGTCTGATGGTATCCTTACACACGCCGTCAGCTAAAACTGATGAAATATCACCGGGACAGTTGATGACTGGTGCAATCTTATCTTTAATAGTCACTCGCGTGGTGCATGAAGACATATTGCCTCCACAATCTCTGAAAATGAAACGTACTTCGCTTTCTCCTACCGGCAATTCCAGATCAAGTGTATCCACAGTACTGATCGCCACTTCTTCTTTACCATTGAGCTGATAAAATACCCTTAATGCATTGCTCAGATCCGTTTCGTAAGTGATCGTTGTTTGCACCGTGCTAGATCCACAAATATTATTGATGGCCAATACCGGTTCAGTGGATACGACATTGGGTATAAAATAGAGATCGATAAACCCATCCTGAATCCAGCTGGTCAGCCTATCCTTATTGAGTGGAATAGTAAATGATACAGATGAACACTGCTCAGGCCCAAGCGGTGACCTACCAACGAAAGTGCTATCTTCATCATAGATATTAAAATATTCAGTCGCATCATCAATATCCATATTGACCAGTTTGACTTGCAGCTCTCCATCTGTCAAGGGTGCTGCGGTGAATGGGCTGAATGGGCCAACCCGTACCTTCACCGGATCAATAATAGATTCTGGCCCTGGTGGGCTTTGGGAAGTGACTGTAGTTACAATTTTCCTTACTACTGTTGATGATGGTTCTAAGCAATTATCCATAGCGGTGGGAACCGGAATGCGCACAAAGGCACTACAACCTGTCGCTACCTCTTTAGTGATGTCTTGAGGACACTGGCTCACTACTGGAAGTTGATTATCTTCTATTCCAAATACTGCTGAAGTTACTGCAAAATTTCCACAATCATCATAATACACAAAATCTACTTCTACATATCGGAGCCATCCCTTCAGTGTAGATGGGCAAATTCCTGCAGGAACGTGGGTCGGAAATGTCCCCGGGAAAGTTGTTGGGTCATTGATATCATAAGATCCTTTCAACGCTGCAAAAGATCGTAGCGTATCACACATACCTTCTGCTCGTGAACCTCCCATATCATTCACCCACAAAAACAATTCGGCATCTAGGTCAGGCTGATCCGTACAGGCAAAAGCGCTGTTCTTGGCTGGCTGAGTGATGATAGGCGCTGTATCATGCAGGATTTTGAGTACCTGTACGTAAGTGGTCTCATTTGCACAAACGTCTTTTGAGACATAAGTACGCTCTATCACTTCATCACAACCACTGGAAAGTTGTCGGTCAGAAAAAGTGGTCACTACAGGAGAGCATGCATCTACAAATTGTACAAACAAACTATCAGGATGGCTATCAAATACATGGCATTGTACAGAATCTACAGGCATACCAGCGATAGCAGGAGCTTCCTTGTCTCTTACCTCAATCACCTGAACCGCTTCCGCTGAATTGCCACAATTGTCAGTAGCTGTCCACTTTCTTGTAATGGTGTAAACGTAATGACCACATGATTGAGGATCGGCATTCTGAGTGGAAGTTTCCTCTAGTTGAGGGAGGATATTTCTGGTACAATAGTCCAGTACAGTGGGTGGTGTTGCAGGCGGTATCTTATCACATGAAACAGTTACATCATCCGGAAACCCGATAAATACCGGTGCTACATTATCGAGCACACTAAACTGAGTAGTGCCGGGCGTGATCAGCTGATTTCCGCATTGGTCCTTGACAAAAAAATTGATCCTGAGTGTCCAGTTACATAGACCGTCAGGAATTTCAGGATAAGGCCCGGTATTAATATTGCCATTGCCGGCCATCACCTGTGTATTGCCAACAAATATTCCATAGGTAAATATAGTCCATTGCACTGAGTCAGAACAATCATCGGTAGCTTCATATCCTGCTTTATTTTTTATCCACTGAATGAGTGTATCCCTAATTCCTTCCTGACATGTATAAGCAACATTAGGTACGGATCGTACTGTAGGTGGCGTTATATCCTTAGTATAAAAAACAGCCGTGTCCGGCAGGCTTATATTATTGTCAGCATCTACAGCCGTAAAAATGACCTGAACCTGCTGTGTATTTCCGCAAAGTGAGTCTTTAGATTGATTAAAAATATCAATGGCTTGGGCTAGAGTGATATTCGTCTGAATCGTATATGAACCGGAATTATCCTGAAAAATAGCACCTCCAGCATTATTAAACCAGTCTGTGAGCTTTTCAGTCAATTGTGATGTTTTACCACACTCAAAAGCCGTGTCACGTGCAGACGCTATCAGGATAGGCGGAATAGTATCCTGTGCCTGGACCGAAAGATTAAAAAGAACCAGTACTACAACAATAGTACGCTGAATCAGTGACTTCATATATCAATACTTCTCAGGTCTGTACAAATATTTACAAGGAAGATATTACCGAATCCATTATAAATAACAACGGCAAAGGTATGATAAATATTTGAGTTGAATGGTACGAAATCCTAGTGAATAACCCTGATTTTAAAACATACTTAGGGTGAAAAATTATATATTTTCAGCTAGCTAGATATAATCAGCGACCGTAAAGATGTCTTCAGATAGCAGGATATGTTCAAATGGCGACATCACGCCTGGATAATAAGAAACAATCCCTATAGGCTCGCCTACGCTCAAGTCAGTAGTACTTAAATCCTTCATACTGTATCCAAGTTGGCTGCATAACCCATTAGTATAATCTTGACACCAATAGCTTATTAAGCAATGTACTTTGGGGCTATACTAAATAACACATCTTATAAAATCCGGAATTTTAGATGTCGCTACAAGGTAACCAAGCAAAATCGTATAGCTGACGTAAAGAGATATAAAATAATCTCATACAATTACCTTTTCCTTTCGTATATAATAGCCAAAACCGTCATAAGCTTACTCATGACTTATAAAGTAAAGAGAGGACTGCACTTGACTCAAAATGATTAAAGAGCCGATTAACTCCTCAAGGGAATAATTTAATTGTGGTAAGCCTGGTTATGTACTAGACTTGCTCCACAAACTGCGCATGTACTTCCGGCATTATCACCACCTCCTTCATGGCCATTAGGACAGATGTAGTGAAAAACTCCATTTTTAGCTCCTCCCATTTGAATATTTGGAGCGCTGATATCTGGTTGTTGCATGGGCGCATTGATATTCATATTAGCATGGTATGCATCGTTGTGCACAAATGCAGCACCACACTCTGGACAAGAACCACCCGCATCATCCGCACCGTGTTGGTGTCCGTTTGGACATGTGTAATGGAACACTCCCGATGCTTGAGATGGCGTAGCAGGAAGATTTTGCACAGCACTCTCTTCACTATTATTTGAAGTTTTCTGAGCATTATTATCAGAATTGGCACATGACGGCAACAACAGCAATGCAGTAGCCATCAACAAAATAAAAAGAGGATAAGTTTTAACGATTTTTTTAGTTACCGACATGATTAGATATTTTGATTTATTAATAGTTACAAACAACTAAAGTACATAGAGGTTCATAAAAAAGTACTTTTGGAAAATTAATCCTTGAATTATGCCAGATATAATATAAAATAGCCCATTCTAAGGTTTTTAATAAATGCTAAAGATAAAAAGATTTTAATAAATTTTTGGAAATTTTTGAGTGTTTCGGTGGCAGTCTGAATACTAGATTGATAATAAGTGCGTCGTTGTGAATTGCTTTTGTTCCTTGAAATTATGATATTTGCAACAGCAGTTTACAACTTCGGATAGGGTACGAGCCTGTTGTGAATTGCTTTTGTTCCTTGAAATTATGATATTTGCAACAGCATCTTTTCTTGTTGAACTTCGGTAAATATGTTGTGAATTGCTTTTGTTCCTTGAAATTATGATATTTGCAACAGCAGATACGCTTGTAATGCCATAGCATTTCTAGTTGTGAATTGCTTTTGTTCCTTGAAATTATGATATTTGCAACAGCCTTCAGAAATATTTTGGTCTCTGTAGTATTGTTGTGAATTGCTTTTGTTCCTTGAAATTATGATATTTGCAACAGCTGTTGCAACAACTATTGTAGTATGGCAAGCGTTGTGAATTGCTTTTGTTCCTTGAAATTATGATATTTGCAACAGCGTCTTGACAACGCCGTCGTCAACGACTTTGTTGTGAATTGCTTTTGTTCCTTGAAATTATGATATTTGCAACAGCCACCACTTTATTATTACTATCAAAACCTGGTTGTGAATTGCTTTTGTTCCTTGAAATTATGATATTTGCAACAGCACCTTCAATATTGACGGCAAAGACTTTGATGTTGTGAATTGCTTTTGTTCCTTGAAATTATGATATTTGCAACAGCAGGATGTACCCCTCAAAAGGCAGATCCATCGTTGTGAATTGCTTTTGTTCCTTGAAATTATGATATTTGCAACAGCTAGTTCACTAAATTGTAAAAAAAATCAATTAGCTTTGCAAAAACAAAGTATGAAACATGAAAGATATTGAAATTTTTAGAACCGAAACGCTTGCAACAGCCAAAAGAACGCTTGTAAATAAAAAGCAAGAATACTTGAATCTCCATGAATTAATAGATGAAGATGAAAAAGTTGATTTTATAGTAAGTGCCATATTAAAGCCAAATTTTGATGATGGTATTCTTTGTATTACCAATAAAAGACTCTTGTTTGTTTATAAAAAAATCAAATGTGAGTCTATTTTCTATGACACAATAATAAATATAGAATCTAAAAAAGGATTTATATCTTCAAGTATCCATATTACAACCAATGGCCCTGATTATGTATTTGACAATATAGTAAATTCCTTCAAAAACGAATTTTTACAAAATTTAGAATATCGTAAAGTAAATTACGTTCCAGTTTTGCCTGTAACAGAAGATATACAGAGTTTTATAGTTAATCCTAATGATTTATCATTAAATCCATTAGAAAAATTACAGTTAAAGAAATTTATAGCTGAAAATGGAGGCCTTGAATTGTCAGCGGTGGATGAATATTTATCAGAATTATCTGAATCTGAGATGAACGAACTCATTTTAATGTTTAAGCAAAGCAAAAACGAGCAGACATCCCAATCAAAAGATAATATATCGCAACCTTTACAACAAAATATCCAGATCATTCAAGAAAGCCCAAAGGACGAAACACAACCAGTGTGTCCTAGTTGTGGATCTAAGCAAGTTTCATATGGAAAACAAGGCTTCGGTTTTGGCAAAGCAATAGTAGGTGGGCTTTTAACCGGCGGTATTGGCTTATTGGCAGGCGGTATAGGCAGAAATAAAATTTTACTTGTGTGCCTAAAATGTGGCCATAAATGGAAACTAGGATAGATATTTTACTTTCATGACAGTATCCTAAAATAACAGCCATCTAATCACATAGACCTAAAAAGGCCGACAATTTCGTACAGCTCCAGGATTTCATTCTTTTCGATATCCTGGGGCTCAAACTGCTCTATATTATAAGGTACGAGTGTCAGCAGGTCTTCATCATCCGTACATTCTTTTACAAACTTGACGGTCCTAAGATTGTCACTCTTAGTGATGATCAAGTAAGGCTCACCATATATAATGACCTCCTTATTAGTGATTTTCTTAATCAAGATCCAGTCGCCGTGATTGATATACCCTTTCATAGAGTGCCCATTGACCTGCACCGCACCATCAGCCCTGGAGAAGTGCGGAATCCGCTTGATCGCTAGCGGCAGCAGTATCTCATTATCATCAAATACAGGAGATATAGTGCCAAACACCTTTACATTATATACAGGGATCTGATCACCTGCAATATTTTCTGTATCTGTAAAGTCCTGAAGTGGTTGAATTAATTTAAAATCAGTTTTCATTTTATTATTGAGACTTTGTACAAAATCAGGGGTCAAAGGCTTTTTCCCATTCTTTAATTCACTAAGATAGGTATAACTATTTCCCGTCATAAGTGAAAATTCTTTCAAACTTTGTACGTTGTGAATTGCTTTTGTTCCTTGAAATTATGATATTTGCAACAGCATATCTCTTTTTAGTAATTGTACTCACACGTTGTGAATTGCTTTTGTTCCTTGAAATTATGATATTTGCAACAGCAGGAGTCCAGTCAAAGGCCTCACAAGCCGTGTTGTGAATTGCTTTTGTTCCTTGAAATTATGATATTTGCAACAGCTAAAACCGTATAAATATGACTAAATTCAAAGTTGTGAATTGCTTTTGTTCCTTGAAATTATGATATTTGCAACAGCTATTCCGGCAGTAGGATCATTTTATGTTCAGTTGTGAATTGCTTTTGTTCCTTGAAATTATGATATTTGCAACAGCATCTCCCAAGTTCACAAAACAAGTTCCTGTGTTGTGAATTGCTTTTGTTCCTTGAAATTATGATATTTGCAACAGCGTCTTGCTCACACATACAGATGGATAATCGTTGTGAATTGCTTTTGTTCCTTGAAATTATGATATTTGCAACAGCTGCTGGAGTTGTTTTGATTTAATGCCACCGTTGTGAATTGCTTTTGTTCCTTGAAATTATGATATTTGCAACAGCGCTCGCATCGTGCCTAAGACGTCATCTTCAGTTGTGAATTGCTTTTGTTCCTTGAAATTATGATATTTGCAACAGCGCAGAAAGATAAGACGCTGATCGCCGGTCGGTTGTGAATTGCTTTTGTTCCTTGAAATTATGATATTTGCAACAGCCGCTGTTCCTGACGGCACTCCGGACATGCGGTTGTGAATTGCTTTTGTTCCTTGAAATTATGATATTTGCAACAGCCTGGTTTGTTTTTTCGTACAAATCCAGCAGTTGTGAATTGCTTTTGTTCCTTGAAATTATGATATTTGCAACAGCTGAAGTTTATTGGATCATGTAACGGTATTGGTTGTGAATTGCTTTTGTTCCTTGAAATTATGATATTTGCAACAGCGGCAACTGTGTACTTATTTGGCTTAGGTAGTTGTGAATTGCTTTTGTTCCTTGAAATTATGATATTTGCAACAGCAGTTGCTTAGTGTATTTCTCTACATCATCAGTTGTGAATTGCTTTTGTTCCTTGAAATTATGATATTTGCAACAGCATTGTGAGCAAAGCTCTACATCTCCCAGTAGTTGTGAATTGCTTTTGTTCCTTGAAATTATGATATTTGCAACAGCATTTGTTACAAATTTAAAAGCGTCTCCCCAGTTGTGAATTGCTTTTGTTCCTTGAAATTATGATATTTGCAACAGCGATCCATCCTCAAATTCAATTTCATATTCAGTTGTGAATTGCTTTTGTTCCTTGAAATTATGATATTTGCAACAGCCTTTTTTATTTTTTTTGTTATTTCTTCCCAGTTGTGAATTGCTTTTGTTCCTTGAAATTATGATATTTGCAACAGCGTTATAACCTGTCTGTTCTGATGCCTCTTGGTTGTGAATTGCTTTTGTTCCTTGAAATTATGATATTTGCAACAGCCAAGATCAACAACGCCGTGCCGGTGGTGCGTTGTGAATTGCTTTTGTTCCTTGAAATTATGATATTTGCAACAGCGTCGCCGCTGTATATGTATCTTATCCTGTTGTTGTGAATTGCTTTTGTTCCTTGAAATTATGATATTTGCAACAGCATACCCTGATTTAATCCATTGGCTATCAATATGATGCAAGTATCAATAGAAAACACAATTTGTTGTTGCAAATTAAAAAGA
>WBZO01000392.1_pt1 | contig 97069 bp, 87 predicted proteins | sample 5204261 | NCBI WGS metagenome assembly WBZO01 (sample SAMN12412400, study PRJNA552823) | activated sludge metagenome | isolation source: activated sludge from anammox sidestream of wastewater treatment plant... | place: USA: North Carolina | collected 2017-09 | reverse complement strand
ATCTCACCGATGACGCGAATGCACCGGAAAATTTACCTCTGCGGGTCATCAAGATCATAATGGCACAAACTTATATCAACCAACTTAACAATAAGATCGGCGAAACGGTCACGCTGAAAGGCTGGCTTTATAACTCGCGTTCGAGCGGAAAGCTCGTGTTCCTGCAGCTTCGCGACGGAACCGGCATCGTGCAGTGCGTCGTCTTCAAAGGTAATGACGAGGCCGTTTTTGAAACGGCGAAGGGCCTCGGGCAGGAAAGCTCGATCATCGTTACGGGCGCCGTAAAGGAGGATACTCGTTCGACGATCGGCGTCGAACTCGACGTAACCGCCGTCGAAGTGCTTCAGAATACACACGACTATCCGATAACCCCGAAAGAACACGGCACGGACTTCCTTATGGATCATCGGCACCTCTGGATACGTTCAAAGAAGCAGCACGCCGTGCTGAAGATCCGCCATACCGTTATCAAGGCCACGCGGGACTACTTTGACGGCAACGGATTCACGCTCGCCGATACGCCGATCTTTACGCCGGCCGCGTGTGAGGGCACGACGACCCTTTTCGAAGTGGATTACTTCGGCGACGACAAGGCCTACCTTACGCAGAGCGGCCAGCTCTATAACGAAGCAACGGCCGCGGCCTTTGGCAAGTCGTACGCATTCGGGCCTACGTTCCGCGCCGAGAAATCAAAGACGCGACGGCATCTTACCGAGTTCTGGATGGTCGAGCCTGAGGTCGCATACGCAGGCTACGAGGATATGATGGAACTCGGCGAAGGCCTCATTCTTGCTATCGTCAAGCGTGTCCTTGCCGATCGGCAGGAGGAACTTGCAACTCTCGAACGCGATGTGTCGAAGCTGGAGGCCGTTACGGCACCGTTTCCGCGGCTTCATTACGACGATGCGGTCAAAATGCTGCAGGACGGCCACGCAAAAGGCGAACTTGAGAATCGATTCGAGTGGGGCGGCGACTTCGGCGCTCCGGACGAAACGTACCTGTCGAATCAATTCGGCAAACCGGTCTTTGTCCACCACTTCCCCGCCGCGATCAAGGGATTTTATTTCGAGGTCGATAAAGATGACCCGAAATACGCCCTCGGCATCGACCTGCTCGCCCCCGAAGGCTACGGCGAGATCATCGGCGGCGGCGAACGTGCCGCTTCGCTTGAATATCTCGAAACACAGCTAAAACGCCATGACCTGCCGCAGGAAGTCTTCGAATGGTATCTCGACCTTCGCCGCTACGGCAGCGTGCCGCACGCGGGCTTCGGCATGGGAATCGAACGCTGCACCGCTTGGATGGCCGGCATCGAACACGTCCGCGAAACGATCCCATTTCCGAGGATGCTCTATCGCCTGAGACCGTAAGGTGATGTTCTACCCATGTATTCGACGATGAAGATCATAAGACGTTACTTGTACACTCTCGTTTTGGTTGCTGTTGCGGTCGCTTCCGCGGCGGCGCAAAAGCCGATCAAGGACCTGAAACCGACGGTCATTCTGCTCTCGCTGGACGGTTTTCGATACGACTACATCGACAAGTTCAAGCCCTCAGCACTCAAGAAGATCGCAAAGGGCGGCGTGCGTGCAAGATGGATGATCCCTTCGTTCCCGACAAAGACCTTTCCGAATCACTATGCGATCGCGACTGGCCTTTATCCCGAACATAACGGCATTGTCGAGAATAATATCTGGGACTTTGGTGTTGTATTTGGAATGTCGAAACGCGAAGAGGTGCAGAACGGCCGTTGGTGGCTTGGCGAACCGATTTGGGTTACCGCCGAAAAGCAGGGGCAAAGGGCCGCGGCATTCTTCTTCCCCGGAACCGAGAGCGAAATACAAGGGCGGCAGCCGACCTTTTGGAAACAATACGACGGCAAGATCCCGAATGAAGAGCGTGTCGATACCGTGCTAGGCTGGCTCGACCTTCCTGTTGACAAGCGGCCGACGATGTACACGATGTACTTTAGCGATACCGATGACGCCGGGCATAAATATTCTCCGGATTCGCAGCAAGTTGCTGATGCGGTGAAAAAGGTCAACGGTGATGTGCAGAGGCTCTTGGACGGCCTGAAAAAGCGAAAGATCAACAAGAAGGTGAATCTTATCATCGTCTCTGACCACGGAATGGCAACCGTCGATCAGCGGAACGCCGTTGTGCTGGATGATTACTTCAATTTTGACGATGCTGAACGCATCCTTTGGACCGGCGAGATCGTTCAGATCTTTCCGAAGCAAGGCAAACAGGACGAGATCCTGCAAAAGCTACATCAGCCCGGCATTCACACGACCTGCTGGGCAAAAAAGGATATACCTGCGAGACTGAACTATCAGGACAGCCCGCGTATCGCACCGATCGTCTGCTCGTCAGACCTCGGCTGGGTGATGACGAGCCGCGACCGTAATGAAAAGAACAAAAAGCGTGCCGATTATCTCCAGCCCGGCGGTGCACACGGCTACGACAACAAATATCAGGAGATGCAGGCGATATTTATCGCCCGCGGGCCGGCGTTCAAGAAAGGCTACGTTGCAGAGCCGTTCGAAAATGTCGAGGTCTATAACATTATGTGCAAGATCCTGGGGCTTACACCGGCTCCTAATGACGGCAATTTCGACCACGTAACTGCACTCTTGAGGTAAAGTTTATACCGGCTGCTCAGGCCGCAAGATCAGGACGACGATCTCAGGCGGCACCATAAAGCGGAACGGCAGGATACTCGTTCCGACGCCGCTCGTGACGAACATATCAATTCCCTTTTCGCGTATATGGCCGTACGCGAACTTCTGGCCGTAGCTTGAAGGTATCATCGGGCGGCCTAATATCGGAAGCCAAACCTGCCCGCCGTGTGTGTGGCCGGCCAGGAATAGCCGCATTTGTGACGAAAGCAAGGGCGAACCCGCCATTATAGGCAGCACGTCAGGACTGTGTTCCAACACGATGAGGTCGCCGGATCCACCCGCCTCGGTAACCACTTTCTCGATGTCCGTATTCCACCGGCTCCACGTTTTGATATGCATATGATCCCGAAGCCCGAGCAATCGGAAGGCGGTTCCGTTATATTGAACCGCCGCTATTTCGTTCTGCAATACGCGTATCCCGTTCCGTGAGAGGGCCGCAGCAACCTCATCATCGCTATACCAGCCGTCATGATTTCCCAGCACCGCAAAAACACCGATATTGGCATGGAGGCCTGACAGGGCTTTTCCGATCTCATCAACCGGCATTCGAAGCGCTCGCCGCCCAGCGGGTTCGGCAGAATGCGTCTGAGCAACAAAGTCACCCAGAATAACGATAAGATCAGCGTTTTGAGCGTTTACGGTCTGAACTAAATTTTCGATATAGGCATGATCAACTGCGTTCGAACCCGCGTGAATGTCGGAGATGACCGTGATTTGCAAACCATCGAGAGTTCTGTCGAGCCCTTTCACTCTGATCTCTGCATTTCTTACAACGAGGCGGTGCGGCTCAAAAAAGTAGCTGTAGGCGAGACACGCTGCGGCGGCGATAAACAGCAGGCCAATGAGCCGTAGCAGGCGGCGGCGAGGCATTTTCATTTATCGAAAATACACTCCCCAGCGATTGTTCACGAGTTCGACCGTCGCTTCATCCGCTTCTACCTCTTTCGGATACCAAGGTTTCATTCGAGCGTCGATGACGATCGGTGAGGTGTACCCGATGTGATTATTCTTGAGCGAGACATCCTTCGCGTAGATGTCGCGTGCAGGATCGAAGCGGGTCCAAGTTGCCCAGAGGAACTTCTCGGTCGAGCGGGCGAACTCGATATCATCATGGAGAACTATGACCTGCCATTCGTCGAAAATGCCGCACGCGGCGATCTCTTTGCCTAGCTCAGGAGAGGTTTCGTACGACGGCCCTTGGACGACGAGACAGCCGCCGCAGAACGGCTCAGCCGCGGAAATATCGGCCGGAAGCGATCCGCGAAATTCGCGGATAAGTTCACGTTTTGCATTACCGACACCCAACAGAATTGCCTTGCTGCCGTGGTTCACCTTTCCGCTTGCGTAATCAAGCGTATCAAAGGCGGTCTGGCTTAGGATGTGAAGGTCTCGCTGCCAATCGACGCGAGCCAGAATGTACTCAAAAACAGTTTTGAAGTCACGAAGTTCCTGCTCCTTGTCGGTAACAAGCAGGAATTTCGTGAGCGTCAACTGCCCTTCACCAAGTATCCGGAATCCGGCCGAAAGGGCCTCTCGTTCGTAGCGTTCGCGTACGATCGCAGCGGTGAGTGAATGAAAACCGGTTTCTCCGTAACTCCAAAGATCGCGCACGGCGGGCATCACGAGAGGTATCAGCGGCAAGAGCAGTTCCTGCAGGTAGTCGCCGATAAAGAAATCTTCCTGTCGGGGCTTGCCGACGATAGTTGCCGGATAGATGGCGTCTTTGCGGTGAAAGACAGTTTCGGCACGGAAGACCGGATAATCGTGCTGCAGCGAATAATAGCCGTAATGATCGCCGAAAGGGCCTTCGGGCCGGCGCTCTTTGGGAGCAACGCTGCCGCAAATGGCAAACTCGGCATCCGCAAGCAGTCTATGACGGCAACGCGGGTCGGTAAGTGCTCTAAGCTTTTCTCCCGCGAGGAGTGATGCGAGCATCAATTCCGGCACGCCTTCGGGCAGCGGTGCTATTGCTGAAAGCATCAATGCAGGCGGCCCGCCAAGAAAGATCGTAACGGGCAGCGGTTCGCTTCTTTGTTCGGCCTCGAAATAATGAAAACCGCCGCCTTTGCCGATCTGCCAATGCATTCCCGTCGTCGCCGCATCAAAACGCTGGATGCGGTACATTCCGAGATTGTGTTTGCCGGTCGAAGGGCTTTCCGTATAGACCAGCGGCAGCGTGATGAAATGGCCGCCGTCGTCGGGCCACAACTGCAAAAGCGGCAAGCGATCAAGATCGACACTCGACTGCCGCGATTCGAGAATCGGGGCGTTTGAGACCTTCTTAAGGCCAATGTGCGAGGCTTGCATCGCGAGACCGCGAAACTGCCATAACTTCGATAGGGTCGGCGGCAAAAGCTCTTCGGCGGCTTGCACGACACGTTTTACGAACTCAAGAGGCCGCGGGCCGAACGCAAGATCGATGCGTCGCTTTGTACCGAACAGATTGGTAACGACCGGAAAATCCGAGCCCGTGACGTTCGTGAAAAAAAGGGCTTTGCCGCCGTCTTCGATCACACGGCGATGGATCTCGGCGATCTCAAGATACGGATCAACCTCGACATTGACCTCGATCAGCTCGTTCTCACGCCGGAGAAGTTCGATGAATGAACGAAGGTCTTTGTGCATATGGCGACGGCCGAACCGTTAAGCGTCCGTTTTGCTACTTTTGAAGCATCAGGCTGCTGAGATCAAGCTTGTCAGCCGCAATGACCTTCGGCTTAAGCTTCGGAAACCGTTTTGCAAGATCGTCCTTGAAGACCGAGTAATCGCCAACGATTATCAGGTCGCCGTTGACAAAAAGCTTGTCCGCAACCGCCTTTACCTGTTCGGCAGAAACTGCCTCAACGCTGCCGACGTACTTATTCAATTCCGATGTCGGCATTGAAAAACTGTAAAGCGAACCAAGCTGCATGGCAAGGTCAGACGTCGTTTCGAGCCCGCGTCCGAAGCTTCCGATGAGCACGGCCTTGCGCGGCGTGAGCTCGGCAGGGGTAACGATCTTGGTTCGTATCTTGTCAAGCTCAGTGACAAGCAAGGCTGCAACCTCACCCGCCGACTCATTCTTTGTTTGGGCTCTCGCGCTGAAATTTGCACTGTCGCTGCGCCACGCTAAAGAACTGCCCGCGCCATAGCTCAATCCGCGTTTTATCCTTATTTCCTGATTCAACCGGGACGAATAGCCGCCGCCAAGGATCGAATTCATAACCGATGCGGGATAAAAGTCTTGAGAGTTCCGCCCAATGCCATCGCGTTTGACGTAATAGCCGACAGAGGCTTGGCCCGAATTTGGGAGGTCAACGACAAGGATGCTCCCGACGGTAGATGTTGGAACGCTTCCCGACCTTATGCCGCCGGCGCCGTAGCCCCTGCCGGATTTTACGGAAAAGTATTTGGCGCTGAGCGTGCGGGCTTTGGCAGGCGTTATATCGCCTGTAAAGATCACAACGGCCGGGCCTGACGAATAGTAACTATCATAAAATTTCCTAACATCGGCCGCTGTTATCGACTTTATCGACTCAGGCGTGCCGCCGGCCGGATGTTCGCCGAACGAATACTTGCTCGCAACATAATTCGCCAGAGAGGATGGCTGCTTCAGGCTGTAGGCAAGGCCGTCCAAGGTCTGCGTTTTTAGTAATTCGAGTTCCTTTTCATCAAATGACGGGTTACGAAAGACATCGGCAAGAATGGCCATTGCCTGAGCAAGTTTATCCGAAGTGACCGTAACCGTTACGACCGAGCTGTTCCAGTTCGCATCCGTGTCGAGCGTGCCGCCGAGGAATGCAATGTCCTCGGCGATCTTTGTCGCACTTCGTGCCTTGGTTCCTTTGGTGAGCATAGAGGCCGTGATATTGGCGAGGCCTGCCTTATCGGCGCCGTCAAAATTCGCTCCGGCATCTACAAGTAGCCGCACGGTTACAAGCGGCGAAGAATGATTCTGAACGACCGCCACCTTAAGGCCGTTCTTCAGCTTGGCCTCATGCACAGGAGGCACCTTTACAGGTCTCGGGGCGGAAGGAGCCGGCGGCGTTTCAACCTGTGCCATTGTGCCGGACGATGAAATACTGAGAATAGCCATTAACAATACAAAACCGCAGAAACGATTGAAAATTAACTTGAAATAGGCCGGCATTATTTTTCGCCTCCTTGATCGGTGTAGTAGATCACTACGCGATTGTTGTCGTTAAAATATTTCTTCATAACCCGCTGAACATCGGCTGCCGTTACCGCTTGAAGTTTCGCGACGCTTCGATTCACTGCCGACGGATCATGCTGATACGCAACCGCACGCTCGATCGCGATGGCTTTGCCGTCATTGGTTTCCATATCCTTGACCGCCGATGCGATGAGCTGATTTTTTGCCTTTTGAAGTTCCTTAGCGGTTATGCCTTTCTCCTGTATCAGTTTGAGTTGAGAAAGAAGCGCCGCCTCAAGTTCCTTTGGCGTGTGGCCTTCGGAAGCGATCGCGAGGAAATAGAGCAAGCCGCCGTCCACCTTGTTGTCAATACTGAATTCCGCTTCTTGAGCGACCTGCTCCTTATACACAAGCGACTGATAGAGCCGTGAACTCTCGCCGGCTGCAAGTATATTTTCTGCAACTTTGAGTGCCGCAATGTCGGCATCATCCGAACGCGGGCCCAGATATGTAATAGCAACCGCAGGAAATGGTACATTCGGTGCCGATTTCTCAAAACGAAGTTCCTTCGTTCTCGCAGGTTCTTTGACCGTAACACGAGGTATCGCCGTTGAAGGCTTTGCGAGTTTGCCGAAAAACTCATCGACCCATCCATCGAACTGTTTCTGATCAAAATCGCCGACAACGATCAGATACGCATTGTCCGGCCGATAATAAAGGCTGTGAAAAGCGCGCGCATCTGCTGATGTTGCCGCGTTGAGTTGATCGAGGTCGCCGATAACGCCCCGCTTGTACGGATGCGTCGTATATGATAGTGAGCCAAGGTATTCAAAGAGCCTGCCGTATGGTTGTGCAAGTACGCTCTGCCGAAATTCCTCTTTCACGACATCTCGTTCCGAGGCGAAATTAGTATCGTCCACATTCAAATTCGCCATTCGCTCGGCTTCCGCCCACAGCAGCGTCTTCAGATAGTTGGACGGCACGACCTCGTAATAGTTGGTGAAATCATCCCAAGTCGAGGCGTTATTGTAACCGCCGACATCTTCGGTGAGGCGGTCCATCTGCTCATTTGCCATGTTCTTAGTGGATTTGAACATCATATGCTCGAACATATGGGCAAAACCCGACTTGCCTTGCGGATCATTCTTTCCGCCGACGTTATACCAAACATGGATCGCAACGGTCGGGCTGGAGTTATCACGGACGGATACGACCTTGAGGCCGTTCGCCAACGTACGTTCTTTGATAGCAAGCGGCTTTACTTTTATTTGTGCCATGCCGCTCTGCCAAAGAAAAATGAGAGCAACCGCTGAGGTGACGATCGACTTAACATATTTCGCATTCATAATTACTCGATATCGGATCGATTGACCCAAAATGGCAGGCAATGGATCTTGCCGTAACCTGCGTTAATTGTAATCGTAAAAGCCCTTTCCGCTCTTGCGGCCGAGCCAGCCCGCATCAACATATTTTTTGAGCAGCGGGCAGGGTCGATATTTCGGGTCGCCAAGACCTTCGTGAAGCACGTTGAGTATGGCCAGACATACATCGAGGCCGATAAAATCAGCCAGCGTAAGCGGCCCCATCGGGTGATTCATACCAAGTTTCATTATCTCGTCGATCGCCTCTTTTGCAGCCACGCCCTCGTATAAAGCGTAGATCGCTTCATTTATCATCGGCATCAACACGCGGTTCGAGACAAAGCCCGGATAATCATTACATTCGACCGGCACCTTGCCGAGCTTTTCCGAGAGCTCCTTGACAGTCGAATACGTCTCGTCGCTCGTTGCGATACCGCGGATGACCTCGACCAGCCGCATCAGCGGTACCGGATTAAAAAAGTGCATCCCGATCACCTTGTCGGGCCGTTTCGTAACAGCCGCGATCTTCGTGATCGAGATCGACGATGTGTTAGATGCAAGTATCGCGTCAGGCGTGCAGATCGAATCAAGCTTCTCAAAAAGCTGCTTCTTGATGTCAAAATTCTCAGAAGCAGCTTCGACGATCAGGCTGCATCCCTTAAGGTCTTCAATGTTCGTCGTGGTCTTTATGCGTGCGAGTATATCGGCCTTCGCGTCTTCCGTGATCGTCTCTTTCTTAACAAAACGGTCGAGGCTTTTGGAAATGTTCGCCATTCCGCGTTCGACGACCTCGGCGGATACGTCGCAGACGATCACATCAAACCCCGAAGCCGCTGCGGTTTGCGTAATGCCGTTACCCATTGTCCCGGCCCCAATTACTCCAATAAGATCAGCCATAGTCTTCTTTATGATATTAGTAAGTCAAAACAAGCTTAGAATTTATCAGAAATACGCTCCAAAACGAAAAAGCGGCCCGAAACTGCGAGCCGCCTTACCCACGAGATGCGTCGTTCCGTTAGTCGCGCTCGACCGCCATCGCGACGGAATTTCCGCCGCCTAGGCAAAGTGCCGCAACGCCGCGTTTTACTCCGCGACGTTTCATTTCGAACAGAAGTGTCGTAAGGATACGGGCGCCGGAATTGCCGATGGCGTGCCCGAGGGCGACCGCGCCGCCGTTTACATTGACCTTTTCGATATCAAGGCCCAGTTCCTGCATAACGCCGAGCGCCTGTACCGAAAAGGCTTCGTTCAGTTCAAAAAGATCGACTTCGGACATTTCCCAACCGGCCTTTGCGAGTACATTTTGAACGCCCTTGACCGGCGCCATCATAATGAGTTTCGGTTCGATGCCCGACGATGCCCAAGCAACGATACGGCCGAGCGGTTCAATGCCGGCCGCCGCAGCGTTCTCTGCACTCGTAACGACCACTGCCGACGCTCCGTCGTTCACGCCGGGCGCATTTCCCGCCGTTACCGTACCGCCGTCCTTCTTGAACGCGGGTTTGAGCTTTGCCAAAACCTCCGGCGTAGTATCAGGCCGTACGGTCTCGTCGTGGTCGAGAATTATCGGATCACCCTTCTTCTGCGGTATCTCGATCGGGATGATCTCATCCTTGAAGCGGCCCGCAGCCTGTGCCGCCGCCGCCTTCTGATGTGAAGCCGCGGCGTATTCATCCTGCTGCTCTCGCGTGATGTGGTACTTTTCGGCTACGACCTCGCCGGTGTTGCCCATGTGCCAGTTCTCGAACGGACACCAGAGGCCGTCGTGCACCATAAGGTCCGTAACTTTTTGATCGCCCATGCGAAAGCCTTCACGTGCGGTTTGCAGTGCATACGGTATGTTTGACATTGATTCCATACCGCCTGCGACGACGTATTCGGCATCGCCAAGGGCGACCGACTGCGACGCAAGAGCTACCGCACGCAGACCCGACCCGCAAACCATATTCACCGTCAATGCCGAAACTTCCGGCGGCAAGCCTGCCTTTAGTGCCGCCTGCCTCGCGGGGGCCTGTCCTTGGCCGGCCGGCACGACGCAGCCCAATATCACTTCGTCAACCTTGTCAGGTGCGATCCCTGCACGGCTCACTGCTTCTTTCACAGCAACAGCGCCGAGATCAGAAGCCGTAAAACCCTTTAATGCACCTTGAAACTTTCCCGTCGGCGTCCTCGCCGCGCTGATAATGACCGGATATTTCATAAATATTCTAAAAAGTAAAAGAAATTGTTATCAAGTTATAATTGTGGCACCGGCCGCATCGCCTTGCAAATCGGCAATATGCGGCAGCAGACAAACATTATTCCTCGCCGATATCCTCATTCCATATTTCAGGGCTGCGTTTGATAAAGCTTGCCAGCATTTCGACGCATTCATCCGAATCCGCGTCGATAACATCTACGCCCGCTTCACGAAGCCATTCGAGACCGCCTTGAAATGTCCTCGATTCACCGACAACGACAGTACCGATGCCGAATTGTCGAATGAGGCCGCTGCAATACCAGCACGGCGCAAGCGTCGTAACCATCACCGTGTCCTTGTAGCTGCGGCGACGGCCTGCGTTTCGAAACGCATCGGTTTCGCCGTGGATCGACGGATCGTTGTGTTGGATGCGTCGATTATGTCCTCGGCCAAGCAGCTGCCCTTTCAAATCAAAGAGTGCGGCTCCGATAGGGATCCCGCCTTCTGAAAGGCCAAGCCTTGCTTCCTCTATCGCAACTTTCAGCATTCCGTGAATGTCCATATTGGTTAGCATTTTAACTCGAATGGTATGCGTATGTTAATGTTAGATGATGCAGGATGATCTTTCGGCAGGCGACTTTTTGGTGTTTCAGCTTGAATCGGGTTTTGGTCTGCTTCGGCTTCTCGCGGTGGATAGCGGCGACGAACGTGTATGGCATGTCGCGGGCTATCGTGATTTCTTCCCGGACGTTGATTCGGCGGAAGCGGCGGCTCATTCGCCGAGCGATCTTACGCTCGAACTTTCGCACGCGGCGCTGACAGAACGTGCATTCGGCAGCACTGAGGTCGCGCGTCTCATCAATATCCGACTTTCTGACGCCGAGATCGAACCGCTAGACCGCTGGCGAAGCACGCCCGATCACACGATCTATGATAGATCCGTGCGGCTGTTGATGGGATTTCGATGATCCGTGCTCGGCGTCCGGCACTCGAATGTCCGGCACAGAGACTCTAATATACCGATCCGTTTATTGCTTGGATTTATTTGACACGCGGGATTCGTCCAAACGCCGCGTGGTCGCATCAACAACGCTTGGCGGCACGATATCTTTGAAATTCGCAGCGGGAAGTTCGTTGTTCGCGGGCATTCCGAGAATCCGCGTTTCTGCGATCTCGTCAACGGCACGCGGCGATCTCTTTAGATGTTTACGCAGGAGCATCGTTCGCCAAAACGTTTGGACGTTCCATGCGGCGATCGCGATGAGGAAGCCCGCGGTTACGTAGATCAGCGGGTGCGTATTTTCGCGAAAGCCCAGCATCGCATACAGCAGCGTCGCAAGTCCCAGAGCAACGAACACGGTCATGCCGCTCAGCACGGCATTCGCATTCACGTTCTGGATCGGAGTTTGTGCCTTCTTTCTTGGCTTATCGAGGTCGGGCAAGTAGATGCCGCAACGGCGGCAGAATGTTTCGGCTTGTTGGTCGGCGTTACCGCATTTTGGACAGAACATCAGCTGAGGTTACGAGGCTTTCGTGTTCGAAGTTCGCAATGATGAGCGGCGCTTTATCTCCTTCTGAAGCATAACGAGTTCGCGGCTCATATGCCCTGCGGCCGATGAGTTCTCTTCGGCTCGGCGAATCAGATACGGAACCGTGTCTGAAACCGGGCCGTACGGCACATATTTCGACACGCGATAACCATTGTCGGCCAGGAGGTAGGAAATATTGTCGCCCATTCCGTAAAGCTGCGAGAAAAAAACATGCTCGTGGTCAACGGGCACGCCTTCCCGGTACATAGCGGCAGCAAGTGCTTCGGTACTCGCCTCGTTATGTGTGGCGGCAACGAATGCGATCTCATCTATATTCCGCAGGCAATGTTCGATCGCCGCATCGTATGCAGTATCGGTATCCTGCTTGGTCGGATAGATCGGCGATTCGTAGCCAAGCTCTGCGGCTCTCTCGCGTTCTTTTTCCATATACGCGCCTCGCACAAGCTTGACGCCGAGGAAATAGCCGTTATTGACCGCTTCTTGGTGTGAGTCCTTGAGAAACTGTAGCCTGTCGGTGCGGTACATTTGAAGCGTATTGAAAACGATAGGCCGTTCTCGGTTGAATTGCTCCATCATCTCTGTCGTCATCCGATCGACGGCATCCTGGGTCCACGATTCTTCGGCATCAACGAATATCGGCTGTCCGGCATCGTATGCATAACGGCAGATCTCATAAAAGCGGCTTTTAATGCGTTCGCATTTTGCTTGGCTTTTTGCATCGAGCTTTTTCTTTGCACTCATGCGGCCGAGTGTGCCGAACGGCGCAATACCGCTCACCTTGAACACCGAGAACGGGATATTCGGATCGTTCTTCGCCCTTTCGATCGTTCGGATGATCTCGTCTTTCGTAGCGTCAAAATCAGCCTCGGCGGATTTGCCTTCGATCGCGTAGTCAAGGATGGTTCCGATCTTTGCGTTTCCGAGCCGGCGGATGACATTGTCGCATTCCGCTATTGTTTCGCCGCCGCAGAACTGTTTATAGATCGTTGATTTGATCAGCCCTTGAACCGGCAGTCCGATCTTTAACGCCAATTTGGTCGCCGACGCACCCAACGAATTGAGCGCCGGTGAATTCAGCAGTTTGAACAATCTGTGTTTCTCTTTCAGTTCCGCATCGGTGCGGTCGGCAAAGGCGACCGCCGTATCTTGAAGATCAAGCCGAAATTCGCTCATAGCGCGAAAATTCTAACATAACGCCAACCGAACACGCAGTGGCGGCGTGCGGAGTTGAGGCAAAATTGCTACATTTTGCCAATTGCCTTATCATTGCAGTTTTACCGACGCGGCACAGCCGCGCGATACATCATTATGAGCAAAGGACTTCCGAAAAGGTCGGAGAATTACTCCGAGTGGTACAACGAGATCGTCAAACGGGCCGATCTGGCGGAGAACTCTTCCGTTCGCGGCTGCATGGTGATAAAGCCGTATGGCTTCGCGATATGGGAGAAGATGCAGCGCGCTCTTGATGATATGTTCAAGGCAACAGGCCATCAGAATGCGTATTTTCCGCTCTTTGTACCGCGATCGTTCCTTGAAAAGGAAGAAGAACATGCGGAGGGCTTCGCAAAAGAATGTGCTGTCGTCACCCATTACCGCCTGAAGGCGAAACCTGACGGTAAGGGCCTTATGGTCGATCCGGATGCGAAACTCGAAGAAGAACTGATAGTGCGCCCTACCTCGGAAGCAGTGATCTGGAATACCTACAAGAACTGGATCCAATCGTGGCGCGATCTGCCGCTCTTGATCAATCAATGGGCAAATGTTGTCCGCTGGGAGATGCGGACGCGTCTGTTCCTTCGTACAACGGAATTCTTGTGGCAGGAAGGACATACAGCTCATGCCACGAAGGACGAGGCAGTAGAAGAGACCGAGAAGATGCTCGGCGTTTACGCGGACTTTGCCCAAAATTGGATGGCGATGCCCGTGTTGAAGGGCGTGAAAACGCCGAACGAACGATTTGCCGGTGCGGAAGAGACCTATTGCATCGAAGCGCTAATGCAGGACGGAAAGGCATTGCAGGCCGGTACGTCCCACTTCTTAGGGCAAAATTTTGCGAGATCCTTTGACGTGCGATTCGTTAACAAGGAAAATCAGCTCGAATATGCATGGGCGACAAGCTGGGGCGTGTCAACGCGGTTGATGGGAGCCTTGATAATGGCTCATTCCGATGATCAAGGGCTTGTGCTGCCGCCGAAATTGGCGCCGATCCAGGTCGTGATCGTGCCTATTTACAAAGCACCGGAAGATTTAGCCGCGATCACCGCAAAGATCGATCCGATAGTTGCCGATCTCAAAGCCGCAGGCGTTTCGGTAAAATACGATGACAGCGACAATCAGCGTTCGGGCTGGAAGTTCGCCGAGTATGAACTAAAGGGCGTACCGGTAAGGCTCGCGATCGGGATGCGCGATCTCGAAAACAATACCGTTGAGGTTGCGCGGCGTGATGAATTGACAAAGGAAAGTGTGTCGCTTGAAGGTATTGTCGGCCACATTACGCGGCTGCTCGATGAAATACAGTCGAATATCTATGGACGTGCGTTGAAGTTTCGTGCTGAAAATACTTTTGTTATAGACAGTTGGGGCGATTTTAAGGCACAGATCGAGCGCGGAGGCTTCGTGTCGGCGCATTGGGACGGCACCGCTGAAACCGAAGAGGCGATAAAGGCTGAGACAAAGGCGACCATTCGCTGCATTCCCCTCGATGAGGGCGACGGCGCCGGGAAATGCGTGTTCTCAGGCAGAGACTCAGCTCGTCGTGTAGTGTTCGCAAAAGCGTACTGATCTAGGTTTATTCGACTTTTTTTGTAATTCGGCCGTCTAATGTTACATAAGGCGGTCGTTTTTCGTATCGGCCGCGAAAGTTTTAGGGCCGTTTCTGAATGTACAGGGACCTGACTGACGAAAAATTGGTCGAGCTTGCAATACGTGACGATGATGACGCGTTCGGTGAGATCGTGCGCCGTTGGGAACGGAAGATCTTTGCATTGTGTTTCGGAATGCTGGGCCGTGAGGACGACGCGGCAGACGCGACCCAAGAGGCTTTTGTGGCGGCATATCGAAATATCAAAAAATTCAGAGGCGAGGCGAAGGTTTCTTCGTGGCTCCATAGAATTGCCGTTAACCAGTGTCTTACGATCAAGCGGCGGCAAAAGTCCCGGGCGGAAGACCACTTGGACAGCGAGGACGGAAGCGAAGATCGCGTATTTGTGGCATCGGCATCGGCTTCACCGGCCAATACAGCCGAACGAGCGGAGCGAATGTCGCTTATCAGAAATGCGGTAGCTGGGTTGCCCGGCGACCTTCGGCAGGTGATCGTGATGAAGGAATTTGAGGAAATGACGTTTCAGGAGATCTCCGACACTCTTGAATTACCGTTGAGTACGGTCAAAAGCAGGCTTTACACGGCGTTGAAGCAGCTTCGGCATAAATTGGAACGAACGCCCATCGAGGTGGTTTAGCGATGAAAGCAATTAAGAGCAACGACTGTGAATTTTACGAATATTTGACTTCGTATATCTACGGCGAGCTTTCGACCACGGACGGAGAGAAGTTCGAAGGCCATCTGGCTGATTGCTCTTTGTGTATAGATGAGCTGGCAGCCGTTTCGCTGTCGCACTATTCCGTCTTTGAGTGGAAAAATGAAGAATTCGAGCCGCTTCGAACCCCGCGGATCGTAATTCCCTACGGCGAAAGGCAGCCCGGATTTATTGAAAGTCTGAAAGGCGCATTCTTATGGGGTTGGTCAACACCCGCATTCGTCGGTGCGTCAGTTTTGATCGTACTGGGCCTGATGACACTGATGTTGGTTCAACGAAGCGGCGATCGGACCTTAACGGCACGCAACAGTGCGGCTCCTGCGGTAATTTCGCCGGCGGTGGCGGATCAGCGTGCGGCGACAGAAACCGAGACGGCAAATGCTGTAACTGATGACAATTCTGCCGAGATCGTTGCGGCGAAGGTTGTTCGGCCCAGACAAGGATCGATACGGCCTCAAACGGCTGCATCGACCGGCAGTGCCCCTCACGTTCCTGCGGTGAAGACGCGCTCGGCTTCGCCTGCCCGGACGGTTCCCGATCCGCAGTTCGAGGCGGATGAAGAGGATCAGTCACTTCGTTTGAGGGACCTTTTTGACATGGAAGAGGCAAGCTTATGATAAGTTCATTTGTAAAACATATCGGGTTGACGGCCGCTGCGTCGGTGATAGTTTTTACATTTGCAGCGGCCGCCAATGCTCAGGATGCTCCTCCGCAAAAAGCACCGGCTCCGCCGATGTCGAAAGGCAACCCTGAGCGGGGCAGCTTTTTGATGCACCTAGGACTAACGGCCGAGCAATGGGCGGATGTCAAGGCTCTTTATGCAAAGCAGAAGCCTGTGCTTCAGGCGGCGCAGCATCGTCTTCGCGAAGCAACGAAGAGTCTCGACGAAGCGATCTATGCTGACACCCTTAATGAACCGGATGTGCAGCAGAAGCTGAAGGAAACGCAGGAAGCGCAGGCCGAGGTCGCCCGAATCCGGAACATCTCTGAGGTTTCGATTCGTAAGATATTGACGCCTGAGCAGCTTATACGTTTTCGTGATCTGAGAAAGCAATTCGAAGGAATGCGCCGGCCCGCCGCCCGGCCAAGGATGCCCAAAAACCGAATGGCTCCCGGCCGTCCCGGCGGCACAGACAGCCGTGAGGCTCCGCCGATGCAGCATCCGCGAACGAACTAACGGCAGACAGCAACCCTCCGTACCCGGCCTTTCGCTTTTTGGGAAAGGCCTTTTTGCTATGGACGTTCATTCGTTATACCATTGTTGCGAAACGACTTTAGTCCTGCCGCGATGAATCTGTTCAAAAAGTTCCTGTTAGAGCTTCAAGGTGCAGCCAATCTCTTGTGGCGTGCGATTAAAGGGCTTGGGAAACAGCCTCGCTACGCCCAAGAGATCATACGGCAAATGGATCTGATCGGTGTCGGTTCGGCAGGCATAGTGCTTTTGACAGGGTTTTTTACCGGCGGTGTCCTCATTCTTCAGGCATATCCGACGTTGGTTTATTACGGTGCACAAAATAATGCCGGCCAGGGTGTCGCCACTTCGCTTATTCGCGAACTTGGGCCGGTACTGACCGCATTGATGGTCGCCGGCCGCGTGGGCAGTGCGATCTCGGCGGAATTAGGCTCAATGGTCGTATCCCAACAGATCGATGCAATGCGGGCGCTCGGCACATCACCTGCGAGAAAACTTGTGACGCCGCGCATTACCGCCTTGATCGTGATGCTGCCGCTCTTGACCGTTGCGGCGGACCTTGCCGGACTGATCGGCGGCGGTTTGATAGCAAAGTATCTTTACAATCTTGATATGGCGGTTTATAGCTCGTCGGTCCGTGCGGGTGTATCATTTACCGACCTTCTCGGCGGTGTTATAAAGCCTTTGGTCTTTGGGCTGATAATCGGGCTTGTTAGCTGCTACAAGGGTCTGAATACAACCGGCGGTACCGTTGGTGTCGGGCGATCGACGACGAATGCTGTGGTTGCTGCCTCTGTCTGCGTGATCATTGCCGACTTCTTTTTGTCAAAGATCCTGCAAACCTTCTTTTCGAGTACGATGTTCTGATGATCGCAGTTGACGAAATCGCTGATAACGCTGTCGTCGAAAGCCGCGGCGAAGAGTTCGGGCTTGTTCCGGCGATCGAGTTTCAAGATGTTGAACTGGCGTTTGATGACCTCGTGATCCTAAATAAGGTCAGCTTTACGCTCGGACGCGGTGAAACGCGGCTTGTACTCGGCGGCTCCGGTACCGGGAAGTCAACCATCATCAATTTGGTGCTCGGCCTTATCCGCCCCGACTCGGGAAAGGTCTTTATTGACGGCGAAGATATAACCGAGCTTGATGATCAGGAAATGATGCGTATCCGGAAGAAGATCGGAATGGTCTTTCAGGAGGGTGCTCTTTTCGATTCGCTCTCGGTTTACGATAACGTCGCCTACCGGCTTGCCGAGGAGAATGTCGATGAGGACGAGATCGAGGATGAAGTGAGGCGAATGTTAGAGTTCGTCGATCTCGCGGACGCGATTGATAAGATGCCGTCCGAACTGTCGGGCGGAATGCGGCGGCGCGTCGGCATCGCGCGGGCACTCGTCGGAAGTCCGACCATTGTGCTGTTCGATGAACCGACAGCGGGACTCGATCCGCCGACGGCACGCACGATCTGCGAACTTGCGATCAAGCTCCGTGATCTTGAGGAAGTATCCTCCCTTTTCGTCACGCACGAGATGAACAACCTTGAGTATCTCGCGTCAGAATATGCTATTGTTGACGACAAGGGCGGCGTTAGTTTCGAAAAAGAGGGCGAAACGCTCTGTATGCTGAATACTTCTGTTATGATGCTCAGACACGGAGATATCATATTCAGCGGCTCTGAGAACCAGCTGTTCGAGAGCCGCGAAGACTATATCTACGACTTTATTCGCGGACGAAGGACGAATGCCACGAAGCAATAAGGCCATTACGATCAGCGAGTTACGCGTCGGTATTTTCGTGCTGGCGGCTCTGATCGCGCTCGGTTTCTTGATCCTGAATTCGAGCGGCGATTTCAACCCATTTGCAAAGAAGCTTCGATTGAAGGCTCGCTTTCCAACCGCGGACGGGCTCAGACCCGGAGCTGAAGTGCAGCTCGCCGGCGTTTCCATCGGCAAGGTCGATGAGGTTACGTTCCTCGGTTCGGATGCAACGGAGCAAGAGCGTGTCGAGGCGTCAATGTCGGTTACGCGAACCTTCGAGAAGCGCCCGATCACCGAGCTTATCAGAACGGATTCGACCGCGCAGATGGTGGCAACCTCGCTGCTTGCGAACGACAAGCTAATAAACATTTCGCCGGGCACGTCAAAAGGTTCGCCCGTCGATGAGAACGCCATCCTGCCGAGCATCGAATCGATCTCGATGAATCAGCTAACCGAAACGGGTAACAACCTTCTCAAACAGATCAATAAGCTCGCAACGCCGGTTAACGACATCTTGAACAAGGCGAATACTGGCGAAGGTACGCTGGGACGTGTGATCAACGACGAGCAGTTATACGACCATCTTGACGGAGCCGTGGCGGAAACGCGCGACACCGTATCGCGCCTTAAGACAACGATCGAAAAGATAAACAGCGGCGAAGGCAGCGCAGGCAAGCTTGTTAACGACCCCGAACTTTACGACAGCCTAAACCGCACCGTTGCTCAGCTCGAGGCAATATCCGCTGACATTAAAGCGGGCCGAGGCTCGGCCGGAAAATTCGTTTCTGATGATGCGCTTTACAACGAGACCCGTGCGGCGGTTACCGATCTGCGCAAAGCGGTAAGTCAGTTCAACGATATTGCTGCCGATCTGAAGGTCGTTTCTGCCGACCTGCGCGACGGCAAAGGTTCAGCCGGCAAGCTGCTGAAGGACGAGGCCCTTTATAACGATGCCCGTTCTGCTCTTGACAGATTTAATACTGTAGCGGCAAAGCTCGACGCGATACTTGGCGATGCCCACAACGGCAAAGGCACGCTCGGCAAGATATTGAATGACGAGACGTTGTATAACAATCTAAGTGTTACAGCGAATAATGTGGCGACATTTACAGGTGAAGGGACGCAGCTTGTCAAGGACTTTCGAGCAAATCCGAAAAAATTCCTCCGCATAAAACTTGCCTTGTTTTAGGAAAGTTCCGCATAAATATACATCGTACTTGCATAAACATACATTTATTTGTATAGTTATGTTTGCTTACTGAGTATCGGTGTTCCGCTGATATTCTGTGTTCGTTATGAAAAAATCCGACAGACAAAAGGCCTTGCAGCAACTTATTAGGCAGAAAGACATTTCAACGCAGGAAGAGTTAGTTGCAGAACTGATCGAGGTCGGTTTTGCGGTAACGCAGGCGAGCATTTCGCGGGATATTGAGGAACTTGGTATCGCAAAGGTGAACGGGCATTACAAAATGCCGCCTGTTGCTATCGGCGACCCGATGCTGCGATCTCTGGAACCGGCGGGAAGCAATCTGATCGTAGGCCGTTGCCCTTCCGGCCTCGCATCCGCTGTGACTGTTAAGATCGATGCCGCCGCCATTCCATACATCATCGGCACCGTCGCCGGCGACGATACGATATTTATTGCAGTGGCCGACGAAACTATGCAGGCGGCCGCGGTCAAAGCGATTTGGGAGTTGTTCGAGATATGAAAATGGTCGAGGTGCAAAAGCACGGCTCAGTTGTCGGAAATCTTAGTTTGGGCCGAACGGTCTCTGTCGTTACCGAGCGACGGAAAGTTCGGATGGGCGATGTAGTTGCGGTTCGAGCTCTTACGGAAAGCCTTACCTACGGCAACATAGAACTTCCTTCGGGCCGCCTTGCAAAGGTAAATTCCGGTGATGTTTTTATCGGGGCATTTGGAAAGCGCCGAGCTCTAAAGGGATTTGTCGGCGAGGTGCCGGAATCCGTTCAACAAGGCGAACGTCTCCATTTGCTCAACATGGGCGGCGTCATAGGAGAGTGCCGCGGCCACCACTCGTCTTTTTCGGATGCGATCGAGGTCGAGGTTATCGGCGTTGTATGCTGTGATAACGGCGGAATGGTAAACATCGACCGGAGTGCATTGCCCTCGGAAAGTTCGCTGAAGATCGATTCCAGGCTGGTCGTAGTAGCCGGTTCATGTATGAATTCGGGTAAGACGGTTGCAGCGACCGAGATCATCAAGCAAGCAGCCTATGCCGGCGTGCGTGTCGCCGGCGCAAAGCTGACAGGCATCGCCTGTATGCGGGATACACTGAATATGCAGGATCATGGGGCAGTTGCGACGGCGAGTTTTCTTGATTGCGGGCTTCCCTCTTCGGTCGATCATCCTGACCTTGCTTCAGTGGCGAAGGGTATTCTGAACCATCTTGAGAAAAGCGGGCCTGAACTTATCGTTGCCGAATTGGGTGACGGCATCCTCGGCGGCTATTCTGTCGAATCGATCCTTGCTGATGCTGAGATCCGTGATGCGATGGGAGCTTTTGTTTTTTGCGCATCAGATTATGTCGGTGTCGCCGGCGGCATTTCGATCTTGAAGCAGTTCGGCATCATTCCCGATGTGATCGCCGGTTCCGTAACCGATTCGCAGATGGGCGAGGACTTTGTTGCACACAATTTCGGCATCGCGGCCGGAAATGCTCGGCGCGACGGCAAAAGACTGTATGAATTGGTCGATGCCGCACACACCTTTGCGGAGGCAGTCGCATGACCGATCAGCGAGATCAACGCATCCGTATAGGCATATTCGGTGGTTCGGGTTATGGAGGAAGTGAGCTGCTGCGAATACTCTTATTTCATCCGAACGCGGAGATCGTCTTCGTTACCGCTAATGAACACGGCGGGAACGCTGTCGGTTCTGTTCATCGGAACCTCTACTCGCTCACCGATCTGGAGTTCATACCGACACCGGAAGATCTTACCGAACCGGAGATCGACGTCGCATTTTTCGCACTGCCGCACGGGCAGGCGCTTGAACTCGTCCCGCAGTTGCCGCCGAACGTTAAGGTAATCGATCTGTCGGGTGATTTTCGTTTGGACGACGAAGACGTGTTCAAGGAATTCTATGGCCGCGAGCATGCCGGTGATCTGCAGAAGAAGTTCGTGTACGGCCTGACCGAGACGAATCGCGACAGAATAAAGGACGCTCAATACATTGCAAATCCGGGCTGCTTCGCGACGGCAACATTGCTCGCGCTGGCCCCGATGGTGAACAGCGGCCTTTTGAGCGGAAAGATCATAGTAGATGCCAAGACGGGGTCGAGCGGTTCGGGGGCAAAGCCGACCGCAAATACGCACCATCCGCAGCGAAGCAATTCTTTTTATGCATACAAACCATTTGTTCATCAACACTTACCGGAGATAACCCAGCATTTACGCGAGGTCGGTCCGTTCGCTGACCGTCTGGTATTCATGACGCACAGCATGCCGGTTTCGCGCGGGATCTTTGTATCGTGTTATCTGGACACGACGGTTCTGGTTACTAACAATGACCTCCGGCACCTTTTTACCCACTACTATCGCAGTTCCTTCTTTGTTCGCGTGGTTGACGGCTCGCCAGATATAAATTGGGTGAAGAACACGAATTTCTGCGACATCTCTCTTTACACAAGCAATGATCAGGTCGTTATATTCGCGGCGATCGACAATCTCGTCAAAGGCGCTGCGGGCCAAGCGGTGCAGAACATGAACCTTATGTTCGGCCTCGAAGAGCGAACGGGCCTTGTCTTCACAGGATCAAATCCGTAGGGGCGGCCGGCCGCGACCGATAAGAGCGGCGGTCAATTTGGGCGTTTCAAATGAAATTCGAAGATATTGAACACATCGAGGACAACTGCGAAGTGTCCACATACGCAAAGATGGGTATTGCTGTTGAGCGTGGTTCGGGCACGCGAATTTGGACAAGCGAGGGCCGCGAATACCTTGATCTCTACGGAGGCCATGCGGTGTGTGCGACAGGCCACTCGCATCCGCACGTTGTCAGAGCGATAACAGAACAGGCAAACCGGCTGATGTTCTACTCGAATCTTGTTTATTCTGACGTACGTGCAAGAGCCGCAGAAAAATTGGTCTCGATAGCTCCCGACAGCCTGAGCCGCGCGTTCTTTTGCAATTCGGGGACAGAAGCGAACGAAAATGCGATGCGGACGGCCCGCCTTGCAACCGGCCGCGCGAAGGTCGTGTCATTCGACGGCGGCTTTCACGGACGAACTGCCGATTCGATCTCAGCAACATTTCTCGGAAGATACCGGCAGATCGGCGAACCGAATGTTCCTTTGCATTTGATGGCAGCGTTCGGCGATATCGAAAGTGTGCGTCGGGTTGCAGATCGCGACACAGCGGCGATCATTGTCGAGCCGATACAATCAATGGCAGGCGTGCGCGAGGCACCACCCGAATTCTTTATTTCCCTGCGTGAAATGTGTAATGAACTCGGCATCATTCTGATATTCGACGAAGTTCAGACGGGAGTCGGACGCACGGGCAACTGGTTCTTTTCTGGCAGCGATAACGCCGGCGGAGTTTGTCCTGATGTGATCACGCTCGCAAAGTCCTTAGGCAGCGGTGTTCCGGTCGGCGCCTGTCTTATGAGCGAAAGTTTGGCTTCGGAGATCAGAACAAATGACCTCGGCACGACTTTTGGAGGCGGAATGCTTGCGATGGCCGCGGTCTCGGCAACCATCGAAGCCATCGAGCAAGAGAATATGCTGGAGAATGCACTGGCCGCCGAAAAACACCTGCGTTCGTATCTCGAAGGGGCCCGCAGTGTCATCAGCATACGCGGAAAAGGCTGTTTGCTTGGGATCGAATTTGGCACTGAATGTGCTCCGATCCATCAGAAACTTATCGAAAGAGCAATAATTACCGGAACATCGAGCGATCCTAATGTGATGCGGCTTCTGCCGCCGCTCTGCGTCAGTACGGATGAGTTGGATAAATTGATCGAGGTATTGGCTGAATGAAAAATTATCTTTCGACCGCGGGGCTTTCGGCCGAACGGCTCAACTCACTGATCGATCTTGCATTAAAGATCAAAAGCGGCGCGATCGTCGAAAAGCCTCTTGCAGGAAGGTCCGTCGCGCTTGTTTTCTTTGATCCGAGTTTGAGAACAAGAGCGTCGATGCAGGCAGGCGTTTACGAACTTGGCGGAAATCCTATCATTCTTGAACCCGGAAGCACATCCTGGAGTTTAGAGCACCGCGAAGGTGTTGTGATGGATGGCGATAAGACGGAACATTTGAAGGAGTTTGTTCGGGTGCTTGAACGTTATGTTAGTGCGATCGGGGTGCGGACATTCGCGAAACTCGCGGATTGGGAAAGCGAACGAACGGATCCGATCCTTAATGCTTTCGCGAGATACGCATCGGTACCGATCATAAATCTCGAATCGGCGATGCACCATCCGTGTCAATCAATGGCAGATATGATGACGATTCGCGAAAAGCTCGGTGCGGGCAAAAAAAAGATCGTGATGACTTGGGCGTGGCATCCTAAGCCATTGCCGATGGCCGTGCCTAACAGCTTTGCTCTTGCATCTGCGCAGATCGGCCACGAGCTAACGATCGCGGCACCGAAAGGATATGAGCTGGATGATGAGCTTGTTCGGACACTCAACGAAAAAGCTGATGAGAACGGAACGACCGTTGAACTCACGGATGACGTGAACGCTGCGTTCGAGAATGCAGATGTCGTGTATGCAAAAAGTTGGGGCGCCAAACAATTTTACGGTGATGCGGCGGCGGAGATCGCGTATCGTGAAAAATTACGCCCCCAATGGATCGTTGACGCCGCAAAGATGTCGCGGACCAATGATGCGATCTTTATGCATTGCCTGCCGGTTCGCAGAAATGTGGTCGTTACCGACGAAGTTATAGATTCTGCCCGCTCCGTCGTCGTTGATGAGGCCGAGAACCGCCTCCATATTCAGAAGGCGATCTTGACCGAGGTGTTTAAATGAATATTGAAATGCTTGACCTGCTGCGCGAGGCACTTCCGTATATTCAACTCTTTGCCGGCAAGACTTTTGTCATCAAGTTTTCAGGCAAGGTTACCGAAGATAAGGCAAACCTCGAATCACTGGCAGAAGAGATCGCCTTGCTTCACGAGGTCGGCATCCGCGTGTGCGTGATCCATGGCGGCGGCAAGCAGCTTACCGAACTCGCAGAGAAACTCGGCGTGGTCCAAAAGATAGTCGAGGGCCGTCGCGTTACGGATGATGACACGCTCGAACTCGCAAAAATGGTGTTTCGCGGTAAGATCAATACCGAAATTCTCGCGCAGTTCCGCCGACGAGGTATCCACGCGGTCGGCATTTCAGGTATCGACGGCGGCATTATTTCGGCACGACGGAGGCCGCCAAAAGATATCCTCGATAAGGATACGGGCGAAAGGACGACGATAGACTTTGGCCATGTCGGCGATGTTGTGAGCGTTGACGTTGCTTTGATAAATGCAATGCTTGCCGAAGGCTACCTGCCGATAGTTTCATCGCTCGGGGCAGATGACGACGGCCGCGTGTTCAACATAAATGCCGACACTATCGCTGCGGAGATCGCGGTGAGCCTGCACGCCGAAAAGCTAATTTTGCTGTCGGATGTGAACGGCATCTATCTCAAACCGGAGGATGAAACGACAAAACTTTCATGCATTACGACCGATGACGCTCGTGGAATGATCGAAACCGGAAAGGCCCTCGGCGGAATGGTACCGAAACTCGAAAGCCTGATCTCGCTGCTGGAGCGCGGCGTAGCATCAGCTCACGTCGTCAGCGGCACTCATCGTAACGCCATCTTGGCTGAGGTCTTTACTGATGAAGGAACAGGGACGATGGTCGTAAGATCGTAGGCAAAAAATGCAGGCTGTGCACCTCGTGCTGCCTGCATTTCTTATTAAATGAGTGGTGCTCAGGGCGAGACTCGAACTCGCACGGATCACTCCACACGCCCCTCAAACGTGCGCGGCTACCAATTACGCCACCTGAGCAAAATTTTCAAACAAAGCCCTACTTCTTCTCGACGGGCTTCTTTGTGCTGTCGGGTTCTTCCTTGATCACCGCGCCATGGCCGGTATCCGGAACGAGAACTGAATTCGCGGCCGGCGCCGCTTCCGTGTTAGCGGCGGGAGCCGCAGTATTCGCATTCGCATCCGCGGGTGCCGGATTAGCGGGTGCCTCGGTAACTGCTTCAGTTTCCGAAGCAGTACTGTCAGGGTTGCTCGAAAGTACTGAAACATTGCCTGTCAATGCCGGCATCGAAAGCAAAAGAGCCGAGACCATAAAAATAACGGCTGCCGCGATGGTGATCTTTGACAGGACGCTTGTTGTTCCGCGCGGAGCAAGTGCCGAGCTCGCAACGTTGCTCGTGAACAACGCTCCCGCATCGGTCTTGCCGGGCTGCAAAAGTACCGCGCCGACCAAGACGATACAAGAGAGAAAAAATATTCCGTACAAGAGGTATTCCAACGTCGCGACTCCCGATTACTTATAATTAACGATCTTAGCGAAGCTTTCAGCATCGAGGCTGGCTCCGCCGACCAATGCACCGTCAAGATCGGGCTGCGACATAAGCGTCGAGATGTTGTCCGGTTTGACCGAGCCGCCATAAAGGATACGGACGGCTTTTGCTACATCCGCGCCGTGCGTATCGTTAAGCGTTCGGCGGATATGAGCGTGCATTTCTTGAGCCTGTTCGGGCGTTGCCGTCTTACCGGTACCTATCGCCCAGACAGGCTCGTAAGCGATTATGATACGTTCCATGTCGGCAACTGTCAAACCTGACAGGCCCTGTATCAACTGTGCCTCGACCACTGCATTTGCCGCACCTATCTCACGCTGATCGAGCGTTTCGCCCACGCAAACGATCGCCGTAAGCCCGGCCGCAAGTGCTGCGGCCGTCTTGTTGTTGACCGAGGCATCGGTCTCGCCGCAGAACTGCCGCCGCTCGCTGTGACCGATAATGGTATGCGTACAGCCTACGTCGCGCAGCATGACAGGTGCAACCTCGCCGGTTCGTGCTCCGAACTCGTTCATTTCGGCACAATCTTGGGCAGAGACACGTACATTTGAGCCTTCCATACGGTCTGCAACGGTCTTCAGTGCGGTAAAAACAGGTGCAATAATGACCTCGCAATGGTTCGCATTCGCAACGAGCGGTTTAAGCGCAAGAGCCGTCTCAACGGCTTCGGCGAGCGTCTTATACATCTTCCAATTTCCGGCAATTACAGGTTTTCGCATAGTGTGATCTCTTGGCATCAATGAAGGAGTTGCCGCTTGATAAGGCCTCCGTCCACTTCGGTCAAGGTGTGTGTAGTGATGAACGCATATTGGTCAATATCCGTTACGGCGGACTTGATCACTCCGATCTCCAGACGCGTAACTACACAGTAGAGAATATCGCGTTCTTCAGCGGCCTCACCCGCTGTTCGAAGTCCTCCGCTTCCTTTCAAGACGGTTACGCCGCGTCGAAGCTTTGTGACCAGAGCCTCTCGGATCTCATCGTTCTTTGTCGATACGATCATTATTGCAGTGTACTCTTCGACACCGTGTATCAGGAAGTCAATTGCCTTCGTCGCCGCGACATAGGTCAAGATGGAGTACATAGCCGGTTCGATGCCCAAAAAGAACGCCGCAGCAAGAAAGATCAGTACGTTAAAGATCAGTATCACATCGCCGACGTTCAGTATGTAACTGCGACGGCTGATCAATAGAGCGGCGATCTCGGTGCCGTCGAGAACTGACCCTCCGCGGATAGCGAGGCCGATGCCCGCACCGATAAAGAGTCCGCCAAATACCGCGGTCAAAAGTTTGTCCGGCGTTACGTCGGGAAAATGTACGACCTGCAGCACCACGGCAAGCCCGACTATGCCGAGAGTGCTTTTGATCGCGAATGCCCTGCCGATCTGTTTATATCCAAAAGCGATGAACGGCAGATTAAAGATAACCAACAGCGTGGGCAATGAAAATCCGAAAATATTCGATACGAGCATCGAAACGCCCGTGACGCCGCCGTCGATGAAATGGCTTGATAGAAGGAAACCTTTCAGTCCGAATGCAGCTGAAAAGATACCTGAGGCAATAAGGCCGCAATTCACAACTGCACCGGGAACTCCTTTTATCATCTATTTATCGTTCAAAGCAGCAACTCCGGGCAAAACATCGCCCGCAAGGAATTCGAGCGTTGCGCCGCCGCCCGTCGAAATGTGTGTGATCCGATCGTTAAGCCCTGCGAGGTTTATCGCCGCAACTGAATCACCGCCGCCTACGATCGACGTCGCACCGGCGTCCGTCGCCCGTGCGACGGCTTCGGCAATAGCAAGCGTCCCTTCGTCAAATGGCTTTTCCTCGAACATCCCCATCGGGCCGTTCCAAACGATAGTTTTGGCACCTTCGAGTGCTGCGGCAAAACGCGCCGCCGTTTCGACGCCGATATCAAGGCCGACAAGTCCCGCGTTAGTGAACTCGATCGGTATCGTACGCCGTGAATTTAGCGGATCGAATGAATCAACAACCTGATGATCGGTCGGCAGAATCAGCTCAACGCCTGCGGCTTTCGCCATTGCCTCGATCTCGAGTGCCTTGGGCATCATATCGTCCTCGACAAGTGATTTTCCGACCGTGAAGCCCTCTGCCTTGAAGAATGTGTACGCCATAGCACCGCCGATCAGCAGTTTGTCCACCTTTCGCTCTATGAGCGATTCGATGACCGGGATCTTATCCGAAACCTTTGCTCCGCCCAAAATGGCGACGAATGGCCTTTGAGGGGCATGCAAGGCCCTTCCGAGAAACTCGATCTCCTTTTCCATCAGAAGGCCGGCGACCCTTTCCCCTACAAAGTGCGTTATGCCTTCGGTTGACGCATGAGCGCGGTGAGCGGTGCCGAATGCATCATTCACATAAACATCGACGCCGTCAGCAAGTTGTCTTGCGAACTCGTCGTCGTTGGTCTCTTCGCCAGCGTAAAGTCGTAGATTCTCAAGCAGCAGTGCCTGACCATCATTCAAAGCACAGACATTCGCCGATACATCACCGCCAACGCAATCGCCTGCAAATGCAATAGTTAAGTCGTCTAACTTCGACAAGTACTCAAAGACAGGCCTCAATGAATATTTAGTCGGATCGTACGGCAGGCCACGTTCCTCCGCTGTCTTCTTATCCTTGAGAGGCCGGCCGAGATGCGATGCGATCACAAGTCGGGCGCCATGCTCCAACGCGTATCTTATAGTCGGCAAAGCGGCCTTTATGCGGGTGTCATCGGTGATGACGCCATCCTTTATAGGTACGTTAAAATCGACCCGCAAAAATACACGTTTACCGGCGAGATCAACTTCTCGAATACTCTTTTTGTTCATCCGTTCTGTCCAAGCCCGATGCGGGCGCGTGCCAATACTTTACCATTCTTGGTCAAAAGCGCGTTAGGTGTGATGTGAATGTTCAGCGTTTAGGCTCCAATTTCAACAACTTTTCGATTTACGGGCGCCTTAAGGATCGTCGAAACAATACTTCTTCCGTTCGAATATGGCCTCGTCAAATTTCTGATCAAGTTTGATCTCATCGAGAGCGATGTCAACAACCTTGCCGCTCTTAAGCCGAAACGGCAAAAGCAGGCCGTCAGCATTACGATAATCCGAAAGGTCAAACAGGCCTGCGGCTTGCGAGTAGGAGAGAAGCATCCCGGAAACCGGATCGAAACCCAGCAGCACCTCACCACCCGCCTTTAATTTGACGGCCATAATATCCAGCTTACCGTTCGGCATTCTCGGCGAATCGAACCGTCCGTAATAAACCAGTCCGGAAGCGGCATCCGGATCGTTGATCAGTTTGAAAATATAAAAAATATCGACATTGTCGATCGTGGTTATACCCGGAATGGTCTTTTCAAGTCCGAAATCGGTCTGGAGTAAAAGCGTCTTACCGTCGAAGACCTGCCTTGCCTCACCAACGGTTTCGGACGAGAGGAGCATCAAGTATTTGCCTTCCCCATTTCCAAAGACCTTGAAACCAAATTCCGTTAGTGAGCCGGCGATCTCAACCGTATCCATACCGCTTGCGCTATATGAACGCAGCTTTGCGAGTGCAGAACGGCCACCGATCTTTGCAATAAAATCATCGATCAGTTTTCGAGCAACAGGGTCGAATGGCGTTGTCTGTCCCGAGCCGGAACCCGAACCGGAACCTAAAGTTCTTGGCGGCGATGGATCTGCTTCGCGAATGCCGCCACTCGGCGTTACTTTAGCCCTTGGCGGTGAGTCACGATCGGCGGCCTGAATCGCATTGCCGCTTATCGTTTTGACCTTAGCATCAGGCGGCGGGATCACTTTGGGCTTTTGCGGTGTGTCGCCGCGAGCAATAGCGGCGAGGGCCGTGTCAAGCTGAACATCATGTCCGGCCAGCATGGCCGCTCGGTCATTTACCGCGGCAATGTCGGGCTTTACGCCATTGCCTTCGATCAGGTTGCCGTCGCGCGTACGAAAATTCGCCGCCGGATAGATCAGAACGCCGCCATCCGGAAGGCGCAGGCTGAGCGACGGCAATGCTTCGCCGCCCGTCGGCTCACCTACCAGCAATGCCCTGCCATTCTCTTTAAGTCCTGCCGCAAAGACCTCTCCGGACGAAAGCGTATAGGCGTCGGTTAGCAAGATGAGCGAGCCGGTGAAGTGATTCGCCTTTGGATACGCAAGTACTTCTTCATTTCCATGGCGGTATATCGCCGTACCCATCAATTCCTTTCTGTCAACGAGCATGCCGGATAATCCGTTTATCGTCCCCAGAACGCCGCCGACATTGCCCCGAAGGTCAATTACCAAGGCTTTCTTGTTCTTGAAATCCCGTACAGCACTGCAGAACCGATCCATAACAGGTACGGCGAAAAGATTAAATCGAATATAGCCTACGTCGTCCGTTAGTGACCTGGCCTCGAAGTCGAGAAATTGGCGCGGGAAATTTGGGCCGATCGAGATCAGCTCGCCTTTTAGACGCTCGCGGCTTATCAGGAAATCGACGGGCCTATTTTCACCGTCAAGGCAGGTTATGGCGACTTTCGTATCCTTTTCTCCGTTAAGGAACCATTCGACGATCTCGCGTGGAAGCCGCCGCTCCATATTTCGGATATACGAATAAAAGGTAAGTGTGCGCCACATTACATCGGTCATCGAGACGCCGTTGATCTTATCGAGAATATAACCCGCTTTAACGCCTGCGAATGCCGCAGCCGAATCATTCTCGACACGCGAAATGACCAATTTTTTATCAATAAGGCGTAGTTCAACGCCAATACCGAACCTGTAGTTCGATTCATTGGTAAGGATCAGCGGTTCGTCCTCATCGTTATCATCGGGAATGCCCGCGTTGGCCTGAGGCTTGTTCATTGCCTTTTCCCGTGCCCGCGATTCTGTCCGGGCCTTGTTTATTTCTTGATACGCGGATGGAGCTATGACGGCGAAGTGCGACCTGTTCAGCGTATTCAGCATCTCATACATCAGCTTGTTGAACTCGAGATCGTTCTGAACTGCAAGAACGCGGGGCCGAAAACGCACCTTCACCTTGTTCCAATCGTTTCCGTTAAAGGTAGTGTCAAAGTAGTTGTCGCGAACGGTCTCCCAGATGCGCACAAAAGTTTCGAGTCGGATCTTTTGTTCGGGCGTTGCGTTCTTCGGCGGGGCGTCCGTATCTACGGTTGTGTAGATATTCGCTATGATCTCCCGCCGCTGGACGGCCTTTTTGCGCTTCTGTGCGGAGGCTGCCGGTGCGAATACAAGCAAAAGCGTGCCAAGCAAACAAACTGCGAGGCACGCATGGAAGGCCTTTGTAAGAGATGTCATAAATTGATGGCCTTAAAGTCCTTTTGAGGCGACATATTTTACGAGATCGCGTACCCTGCACGAATAACCCCACTCGTTGTCATACCATGACAGGATCTTTACGCAGTTGCCGTCGATAACGGTCGTATTTTCGGCGTCAACGATCGATGAGTTCGAGTTACCTTTGAAATCCATCGAGACAAGCGGTTCTTCGCAGAACGCAAGAATGCCCCGCAGTTCTTCGTTCGCAGCATCCTTTAGGGCTTGGTTGACCTCTTCGGTCGTCGTTTCCTTCTCAACATTGATGACCACATCGACCAGAGACACGTCCGGAGTGGGAACGCGAACCGAAATGCCGTCAAACTTCCCTTTCAGATCAGGAATGACAAGAGCGATCGCCTTTGCCGCACCCGTTGAGGTTGGGATCATTGAGAGTGCTGCGGCGCGTGCACGCCGGAGGTCTTTGTGAGGAAGGTCAAGCAGCTGCTGATCGTTCGTATAGCTGTGGATCGTGTTCATCAAGGCATTCTTGATGCCGAACTTGTCGTGGATTACCTTTGCGACCGGTGCCAGGCAGTTCGTTGTGCACGACGCGTTCGAAATAATATGATGATTTTGCGGATCATACATCTCTTCGTTCACGCCAAGCACGACCGTAACATCCTCACCTTTTGCCGGAGCCGAGATAATGACCTTCTTTACGCTTCCGCGAAGGTGTTTGCGGGCATCTTCGGCCTTCGTAAAGCGGCCGGTCGATTCGATCACGATCTCTGCTCCGACGGAATTCCAATCGATCGCGGCAGGGTCTTTCTCGCTAAAAACCTTAAAAGTGTCTCCCTCGACCGTGATCGAGCCTTCATTTGCCGTGATCGTGTGTTCGAGGTTTCCCATCACAGAATCATACTTGAGCAGGTGTGCCAGCGTCTTTGTGTCTGTGAGATCATTTACTGCGACGAGGTCAATATCCTTATCGCCAAGCCATGTACGGACCACCGAGCGTCCGATACGTCCGAAACCGTTAATGCCAACTTTGATAGCCATTGTTTTAAGAAGCTCCTCCCGGAATATTTGTGTCCCAAAACATTTAGATTAACGCACGCGGCCGTAAAATTCAAAAAATCGCCGCTCGCGGCACTCCTTTTGAGCCGACAAATTGTTGAAACATGGCATTGTTTCACTCCGTACTATGTATTCGACGCCTAAAGTGGCGATCCTTAGCTCGGAGACGCCTTTTTAACAGATGACCTCTTTCCTGCAAAGGTTAAAGTATAGGACAATTCTCGCCGCCGCATTCATCTTTTTCGCGGCGGCGCATTTGAGTGCCCAAGAGGTAGCACATTCCGGTACCGTCGCAGAAAACCTTCTTAAGGTAAAGGTCGTCTTTTTGCCGGAGAACGTGGCCGCGGCCAATACAAGTTCATCGACGATGGACCGAGTCGGAGTACAAGCAGCGCAGCCGCTTGCCCTTTCGCTTAACGAAGCTGTTCAGCGGGCACTAAAGAACAATAATGATATCGAGATGTCGCGTTCCGATGTCCGTATCGCGGAAACGACGGTTCGTTCGCGGCTTGGGATCTATGATCCGACGTTCTCGTTCTCGCCGACGCTTTCTCACAGTCAAACAACGGGCGGAGCGGGTACGAACGATCTTCGTACGAGTGCAGGATTAAATCAATTTATCAGGCCGGGCGGCGGCAGCTTTAATACTTTTTTCAACAATAATAGAACCGAGAATGCTTTTGCCCAGGCACAGGCAAGTTCGGGCGGCCTCTCGGGCGGCAGCGGCGCAATTTACACATCAAGCCTCGGGGTCTCATATACGCAGCCATTGGCGCGTAACTTCAATATTGACAGCAAACGATATGCGATAAAGATCGCTAAGAAGCAGCTTGCTCAATCTGATTCGGATTTTCGATCAAAAGCGATCAATACCATCGCAACGACACAGCGTGCGTATTGGAATCTGGTATTTGCTCTCCGCGATCAGCAGAATCAATCCGACAATCTTGAGCTTTCACGTGAGAATCTTCGGCAGATAGAGGCCCGCATTGCCGCGGGCGCTGCGGCTCCGCTGGATAAGGCCGAGGTTGATACGGAACTCGCGACCCGCGAAGGCAATCTCCTTTTGGCTACACAGCAGGTAACTGTTGCGGAGAATGCTTTGAAGCAGCTGATCTTCGGTGATCCGATATCGCCGGATTGGGAGCGGAGCATCGTGCCGACAGATAAGCCGGCATTTTCCACGGACACAGTGAGCCTCGATGCGGCAATGAAGGATGCGATGGATAATCGTTTTGAGCTTCGGCGACTCAAGCTTGCCCGCGAGATCAACGCTATCGATATCAAGTATCTGCGTAATCAGACCTTGCCGCAGATCGACCTTAATACGCAGTTTTCGTTGAACGGCCTCTCACAGAGCGGCTCAAGCAGTGCGTTTACCACAAACCTCTTTACAAGCACCGGCGATCTTTTCCTCTTGAACGGGATAAATACGACGCGATCGTTCGTCGGGCTTCCGGTGCTGGCCAATCCGAGTTTTGTTGTCCCTGCGTCGCCGGCGTATCTTTACGGAGGCTTCGGGAGGTCGCTGTCGAATATCTTCCGCAGTGACGCTCCAAACTACTCGATCGGCGTTACGATCTCGTTCCCGTTTCGCAACAGAACGGCGAAAGCTGATCTTGAAGCGGCGAAGATCACTTCAGAAAGGCTCGCGGCCCAGACACGTTCACAGGAGCAAGCGATCATCGTCGATGTCAGGAATGCGGTTCAGGCCGTCGAAACGGGACGCAAACGCGTTCTTACCGCGCGCCGGGCACGCCAGAGTGCCGAAGTGCAGCTTGACGGCGAAAGAAAGCTCTATGAAGCAGGCCGCTCAACGACCTTCCTTCTGTTCCAACGTGAGAATGCATTGGCGAACGCTCGAACGGCAGAGATCCGCGCAGAAACGGATTATATTTCGGCGATCGAAGCCCTTCAGCAGGTAACTGCAACAACCTTTAGGGAGAATAACATTACCCTCGACTCACCGGTCGAGATCAAATGACGGGGCGATAATCATCTCGCTATTCTTTCGATTTTCGCCGAAAACTGAGAAAATCTTGCTCGTGAAGATCTCAGCCGTGATCATCGTCAAGAATGAGGAGCTCCATATAGGCGGACTTTGTGAAACGATCCCTTGGGTCGATGAGATAGTTATCGTTGACTCCGATTCGACTGACCGCACCGTTGAGATAGCACGGCAATACACTGCAAATATTTTTAACCGCGAATTTCGGGGCTTTAAGGATAAGCACGAATTTGCGGATGCACAGGCGACCGGCGATTGGATATTTTGGCTCGACGCGGATGAGCGCGTAACACCCGAACTTGCCGCTTCCATACAGAAACTTCGCTCAGTTCCCGACGAGAAGTTGCTGAATGGGTACAAGGTCCGTCGAAAGGCTTTCTACTTGGGCCGATGGATCGAACATTCGGGTTGGTACCCTGATATTCAGATGCGGTTTTATCGAAAAGCAGGCAGCTATTGGGACGGTGTCGCGCCGCATCAGTCGGCTCGCGTTCAGGGCAAGCTTGGTGTTTTGGACGGAGAACTGCTCCATTTCACGAAGCAGGATATTGCCGAGCACCACCATGTAACGGGTTTCTATGCGGCGTTGGCTGCCGAGTTCAATGCAAAAAATGGACGCCGTGCCGGCTTTGTCTCGATCTTTTTCAAACCGATATTTGCATTCCTGCGCGTTTATTTTTTGAGGCTCGGCTTTCTTGACGGGATACAGGGGCTTATTATTGCGTACATGGTCGCTCATGGCGTCTTTCTGAAGAACGCACAACTCTGGGAGGCCCGACAAAAGCAGTGACGAAAGCAGTCATTCTGTGCGGCGGACGAGGGACACGGCTCGGTGAACACGGACTTGCCCTGCCGAAAGCACTTATGCCGATCGGCGGCCAGCCAGTGATACGGCATTTGATGTCGGCGTATGCGCGGCACGGCATTACGGAATTTATCCTTTGTCTCGGCCATCTTGGCGACGTGATACGCACTTGGTTCGCTGAAAATGATGTACCGTGGTCGGTTCAGATGTTCGATACCGGAGTTGATACAAATACAGGCGGCCGGCTTCTCGCAATACAGGATGCTGTTGGTGACGGCACCTTTTGCGCAACCTATGGCGACGGGCTTTCAAATATCGATATCAGCAGCTCGCTGGCGTTTCACGCAACGCATGGCCGAGCGGCGACTATTGCGGTCGTACATCCGATCTCGAATTTCGGCATTGTCGAGATCGGGCCGGAGAACGAGGTAAGACGGTTTACAGAAAAGCCGGTGATGAGCGAATGGGTCAACGGCGGTTTTTTTGTTTTTAACAGTAGTATCTTTGAATATTTGACGGCTGACTCAGTTCTTGAGCGGGAGCCGTTCGAGCAATTGTGTGCCGAGGATGAGATGCGTGCGTTCAAGCACGAAGGCTTTTGGAAGTGTATGGACACCTATAAAGACACAATAGAAATGGAGAAACTGTGGCGCGAAGGTGCGCCTTGGACGCGATAGAGTGATATGACCGATCTTTGGACGAACAGGCCTGTTTTCGTTACGGGTGCATCGGGTTTCGTAGGGGCTAATCTTACGCAGCGGCTGGTTTCCTCAGGCGCGCGGGTCGTTTGCCTTGAACGCGATGCCGTTAACCCGAACTCACTTGACCTGCTCAGGCTGCGGGACAAGGTTTCCATCATAAGAGGCTCGGTCGAAGACCTTGCTTTGATGACGCGTGTGCTGAATGAATTCGAGATCGACGCCGTTTTTCACCTCGCGGCGCAGGCTTTGGTAGGCTCAGCAAATCGTTCGCCCGTTTCAACATTTGAGTCCAATATCCGAGGCACATACCACCTGCTCGAGGCATGCCGGCTTTCACCGAACGTAAAGCGCGTTGTTGTAGCATCGAGTGATAAAGCCTACGGCTCGCATACCGCACTTCCCTACTCTGAAGATCTCGCCCTTGACGGCATTTTTCCGTATGACGTTTCAAAAAGCTGCACGGATCTGATCTCGCGGTCATTCGCCTTGACCTTCGATATGCCCGTTGCGATCACACGTTCGGCAAATATCTACGGCCCGGCCGACGTTAATCTTTCAAGGATAATTCCGGGAACGATCATTTCTGTACTAAAGGGTGAACGCCCTATCATCCGCTCGGACGGCACGCCCGTCCGCGACTTTATCTTTACAGATGACATTGTTGACGGCTATTTGCTGCTGGCGGAACATATTGACGAAGTACAGGGCGAAGCGTTCAATTTCGGATCGAACGCACCGGTGAATATGCTTGATCTGGTGAATATGATCATCGATGAAATGGGCCGTACAGATACACTTACGCCGCAGGTGATGCTAAATAAAAAGATCGATCGCGAGATCGACGCACAATATCTCTCCTCGCAGAAAGTGAATGAACGGTTCGGCTGGCAGCCGAAGTACACCCTGAAGGACGGGTTGGCCTTGACGGTGCGTTGGTATCGCGAGAACTGGCCGCTAACGTCGATAAATATGGCCTAAAGACAACCGCCGGTGCTAACGAAACATCAAAACCTTACACTGTCGCGGTGTAATTTTGGTATAGTTTCCTATAATGAAGCACTTGCTCCTTATCGCCTGTTTCCTGCTTGCGGGTTCTGTTTGCATATCCGCACAAAAGGGTGTTGACACTCAAACTCAAAAGATCAAAGATGAAACGGTAAAGGTTACTACCCGCTCGGTCGAGGTCGGCCATTCGATCGACTGGGGCAAGGGGAAAACAAAGGTCCGCGATCGCTTGCCCAATCCGTATAAGCTCAATTCACGGCGTGATTCGCTTACCGAAACCATAATTAGCGTCTTGCGTGATAAAAAGATCGTTGTGGATGAGGCGTCATCGCGTTTGCGCGACGGCCTGATCGTTACGCAGCCGGTGGTTTTCGCAAAAGGTGCCGTGATCTCGGCCGGGGAACTCCGCCGCTACGGTGTACTCTCAGACAACGATTCGATTTGGACCCGCGGCCAATATACGCTGACCATCGAAATACAGCCGATCGACGGTATCCAGAATAATATTTCCGTAATTGCAAAGGTAGAGGGACGTGCCGGCAACGGACTTGGTTCGGAGTGGCGTACGGTGCCGAGTTCAGGCTTAGCCGAGGATGAGTTCCTTTCAAAACTGGTAGAAGCGGTAACGGGCGTATCACCGGAGCCTGTTCAGGACGTTGAGAAGCAACCGTGATGATCGATCGAGCACATTTGATCGTACTTTTCGTTCTCGTTTCGGTATTTGCAATGCCGGCGCTCGCTCAGAACGCGGATAACGCGACCGAGATCACCGCTACGGCAAAAGAAGGCCGCAAAGACCTGCCAAAAGACATTCGCGAACAACTCGATAAACTTCGGATCGAACAGAACAAGAAAGACTATAAGAAGATGCTCGATCGGGGAGATGAAGTATTAAAGATATCAGCCGACCTTGAAAAGCGGAACGTTTCCTCGGCCGAAATGGCAAGTTCCGACGCAGATAAGATCGCCGCGCTCGAGAAACTCGTCAAGAAGATCAGGAGCAGTCTCGGCGGAAAAGAGGATGATATTGATGACGACGCTGATCAGCCGCAGCGTGATGGGCAGCAATTCACAGAAGCACCGAAGGATCATGTTTCCGGTGTAAAAGCGTTGCATGAAGCCGCCGCGAACTTGGTCGATGAACTTAAGAAAACGACGCGTTTTTCGATCTCGGCCTCGGCCATCTATGCGGCGAACGCAGTCCTTCGCCTCACGCGCAGCCTTCGATCGCAACGTTAGCTGAGAGATCCTTATGCGGTTGTTCCGATCCAAGACGAGCTCGCTTTGCATTGCTTCCTTTGCCATTCTGATGGCTGCCTCCGTTTCAGCCTTTGCACAAAAGCAAGATGACGATGTAATTAAGGTCGATTCAGCTATAGTCCTTGTGAACGTAGCTGTAACTGATGAAGAAGGACTTGCCGTTGAAGGGCTGAAGCGCTCTGAGTTCACCGTCCTCGAGGACGGAAAAGAACAGGAGGTCAGCATTTTCGGCTCAGAAAGCACGCCCTTCGCAGCGGTCCTTCTCATCGACTCTTCAGGAAGTATGGAGTCGCGGATAAGCCTCGCCCGCTCCGCCGCGATCAACTTCTTGGACGGCCTCCGAACGGACGATGCGGCGGCGATCTACCATTTTTTTTCAAAGGTCGTACAAGTACAGGATTTCTCGAATTCACACGACATCAGCGAAAGGATCTTCGACGTAAAGCCCGACGGAATGACGGCGCTCAATGATGCCGTATATGAAGCTGCGCAAGTTCTGAGTCAGCGGCCCGAAAAGCGGCGAGCGATCATCGTCCTTTCTGACGGCGGTGACAATATCAGTAAGCGGTCGAGCGAGAAGGCACTCAAAGCAGCTGATGCCGCGAACGCTACGATCTACACGATCGATATGAGTTCGCCTGAGCTTTCGATGGCTGAAAGGGCCGCGAACCGCGGCGTCTTGAAAAAATTTGCCGAAAAGACCGGCGGTACATTTATCGAAACGCCCGGCGGGGCGGCGATGCGTACGGCGTTTCGAGCGATAGTTGAGGAGCTGGGCTCACAATACACGCTCGCCTACGAGCCGAAAGGGCCGCCAGACGGCAAGCACCATGCGATCGAGGTTCGGATCGCACGGTCGAATCTTACGATACGGACGCGAAAAGGCTACGATTCGCCAAAGAAGTAACTGTTGCGCTGTTTATCCTTATAACGCTCAAGCCCGAGTTCCACAAGTTCGTCAATAACCGCCGAGAAAGGCTTGCCGCTCGCGGCCCACATCTTCGGAAAGCCCGAGGCGCTTGTCAGCCCCGGCATTGTGTTGATCTCGTTAACAAGCAGCGAACCGTTGTCCTTACGTAAAAAGAAATCAACGCGGGCAAGCCCCGATCCGTCGATAGCCTTGAAGGAATCAACAGCCAATTGCTTTATCTTTACGGTCAATTCGGTCGAGATCGGTGACGGGACAACGAATTCGTTATTTCCGGTGCCCGAATACTTTTCCGTGTAATCGAGAAATGCCTTTGTATCATCACGGATGAGATATTCGCCGGGCTCGCTTGCTGCGGGGCGATCATTGCCCATCACGGCACACTCGATCTCACGCATATCCAAGCCCTCTTCAACGATGATCTTACGATCGTACTTCGCGGCCTCGACTATGGCATTATGAAGGGCGAGAGCGTCATTTGCCCGTGATACGCCGACCGAGGAGCCAAGGTTTGCCGGCTTTACGAAACACGGGAAACCGATCTTCGACTCGATAAGAGTCAAGACCTTATCGCGATCCGACTCGAACTCGGAGCGGAGGAACCACACATATTCACAGATCGGCAGGCCTGCTTCACGGAATAGTGTCTTCATAACGACCTTATCCATCCCGCAGCTAGACGCGAGTACGCCGCAGCCGATATAGGGAAGATCGGCCATCTCAAGGAGTCCCTGAATAGTGCCGTCCTCGCCGAAAGTGCCGTGAAGCACGGGAAAAGCAATATCGATCAGCTCTGCGGCGAGAAGGGCCGGCACGCCGCTGAGCCGTGACTCTGCAGTATCGTTCGTAACGGCGGGGGAAGGTTCGCCGAAGTGCTTCCTGAAATGATCGACCGCTTCATCGTTAAAATGATCCAGTGAGTCGGCCGGCGACAGCCAATTCCCTTCGGGAGTTATCGCAAGGGGCACTAATTGATACTTCTCGGCATCTGCTTGTTCGATCACCGTTTGAGCAGAGCGGATCGAGATCGCGTGTTCACCCGATCGTCCTCCAAAGATCACACCTATCCGAAGTTTCATATTCAATATCTAAGTGGCCGGTCAATTGGCCGTTTTCTTCTAAAGTATTGTCTTGCCAAGTGCAGAAAGTATAAGCTCACACGCCAATTCGACCGTAATATTCGATTGATCGAGAAGCGGATTCACCTCAACGATCTCAAATGAGCGCATTCCGCCATGTTCTGCCATCATTTCCAGTGCAAGGTGAGCTTCGCGATAGGTTGCACCGCCGCGAACAAGCGTACCCGACCCCGGCGCGAAGCGCGGATCGATGCCGTCCACATCGAATGTTACGGCAAAGCCGCCCGGCGCGGCCGATACGATCCTTAGAGCATCCTCCACACAGGCGGCCATTCCGCGGCGGTCGATGTCGCTCATCGTAAAGAATTGTGAGCGTATGCCCATCGCCTCGATGTTCGCCTTTTCGCCCGGATCAATATCGCGAGCGCCGATATGGGCGATGTATCGTGTGTTGAGCTTTGGTGCAAACCCGCACATATTGACCAATTCGCTGTTCCCGCGGCCAAGCAGGACAGCGAGCGGCATTCCATGGATATTGCCTGACGGCGAGGTCTCCGGCGTGTTGATATCGGCGTGCGCATCGAACCATATCAGGCCGATCTCCTGATCGTTCCTTCTGTAATGAGCCGAAAGTGCCGAAAATGTTGGGATCGCGATCGAGTGGTCGCCGCCGAGGATTATCGGAAACTCATCTGTGGCCAGTATCTCACTCAGCTTGCCGACGATGTTCTTGCTCGATGCCAGCATTTCCGCAAGATGCTTTGGATTGTCGCCGTGCGGAAAGGCCGGACGCACGATCTCAACATCGCCGTGGTCGTTAACACCGATCCCGAGATCATTGATATGCTCCGCAAGGTAGCGGCCGCGCACCTTCGAAAGACGCATCGCGTTGACGCCGAGTTCACTGCCTGTCTGCCCTGCTCCGAAACCCAGCGGCACGCCGAGGATCCCGGCCTTCTTTTCATTCATACTAATTCTCCGAAGCCCGTTCGGAACATCTCAACCAGCGTTTCCATAGCCTGCTCTTCATCAGATCCGCTGACACTTATCAGTAATTCGGTACCGGCAACGGCAGAAAGAGCCAGCAAGCTCAGGATCGACCGTGCATCGGCATGCGTGCCTTTCTTCAGGTCTGTCAGTGCCACACTGCTTTCAAATACAGCGGCACACTTGACCACTTTTGCGGCCGCTCTGGCATGCAGGCCCAAGGGATTGATAAGGCGAACCTGCTGCTCAAGCATCCTTTTTCTGTGATGCGGGAGCCAGCAGCACGCTTGCCCTGCAAATGGCCGATTTTCCTTGCTCCTCGAGTTCTTCTGCAAGCTCATTAAGGCCGATCCCTTTATTGGTCGTAGCAAGTTTGATGACCATCGGCAGATTCACACCGGTCACGATCTCGACCTCTCCCTCCTTGAGAAACATCGCCGAAATGTTCGTCGGCGTTCCTCCGAACATATCTGTCAGCAGCAGAACGCCCGCTCCGTGCGACACTTCACTGATGGCTCGTTCGATCTCGGCCTTTGCCGCCTCTACATCATCGTGCCAGCCGATGGAGACCGCAGCAAGGTTGGTCAGATCGCCGACAACTGTCTCCGCGGCCGCCAAAAGCTCAGTCGCAACCTGTCCGTGTGAGACGATCACGCCGCCGATATCTGTTCTTTCTTCCATATCACTTTGTTATGTCACGATGAACGGTCAGCACGTCGTAGCCCGCACTCTTTAACACGTGAGCGATAGAATTTGCTGACATCACCGAGCGATGCCTGCCGCCGGTACAGCCGATACCTATCGTAAGATATGATTTACCTTCGCGTTGGTAAAGCGGCAAAAGATATTCTAACAGTTCCGTGATCCTGCCGATCGTTTCGGCAACTTCCGGCTCCTTTTCAAGGAACTCGATCACACGCGGATCATCGCCCGGAAGAGCCTTCAGATCTTTATTAAAATACGGGTTCGGTAAATGCCGAACATCGAACATCAGATCGACACCCTGCGGGTTGCCGAATTTGTGTCCGAAGCTGACTATCTCGACCTGAAGGGGCTGCCCTTCGGGCCTGCCGCTGAACTTCTGCACGATCAGACGCCGCAGAGTGTGAACCGTAAGATCTGACGTATCGATGATCAGATCGGCCATGCGTTTCACGTCTGTAAGGGCCTTACGTTCAGAACGAATGGCCGTAACGAGGCCTTTACCTTTGTCCGCCGGATGCGGCCTCCTTGTCTCAGAGAACCTGCGTTGCAGAACTTCGTCAGAGGCTTCGAAGAAAACGATGAACGGAGCAAGTTTGCGTTTTGAGAGCTTCTTGAGCTCGGTCGAGAAATCGGGCAGGAAGTGGCGTTCGCGGATATTTATCACGAGCACGGCGTGCTCGATCGCAGGTTTCTCTCCTTCCGCCGGGATCATAAGCCGCCCGAATGTTGAAAGCATCGTAAGCGGAAGATTATCGACGCAAAAATAGCCGAGGTCCTCGAACGCATCGGTTGCGGAACTCATTCCGGAGCCGCTCAAACCCGTGATGATTATCAGAGGCAGCAGGCCCGATCCGTGTTTTAGTCGTCCTTCCATTGATCATTCGCCGCCGCCAAAAGGTGCGCGCAGCCTTGATGCAGTATTAGATTCGCAACCCGGCGATCAAAGTACCTGTACACATATTGGCCATGCCGCCGTTCTTACCGCGGCAGAACTGCATAGGCCGAGATCGGACATTCTCCGCTAGTCAGTTGCGGCGTTCTCGTTGCCGATCAGCGATGCCTTTGTTGCCTTGTGGGACTTATCAATGATCTTATCCTTCAGGCGGCGGGCCTGTTTTTCGATCTTCCCGACAGTTGTGGCTATCGAATGGTACATATCAGGATCATCCGAAAAAGCCGCAAGCACATCATTGCGCCATTTCACAACGGCTTCGGTCCGATGCCGCCCCCTTTCCACCTCAAGAATGAGGTGTACGGAAACGGGTTTGCCCTCGAACAGTTGTTCGAGCCTTTCAAATTGGCCTGTAGCGTGATCGCGTAAGGCCTCCGTTACTTCGATATGTCTTCCGGTAATTTCAATATTCATTCATCTACCTCGATCAAAGCATCGTTTTTCGTTCCCTGGAACCCGGGATCTGCATTTGATCCCGATATTTTGCGACAGTTCGGCGTGACAGTTTAACGCCGTCCTTATTGAGGATGCCGACGATCTGATCGTCCGTGAGCGGCTTCTTCGAGTCCTCATCTTCGATCAGCTTCTTGATCTTTAACTTCAAAAGACGCGTCGAAACCTCTTCACCGTCCTCATTCATCATACCTTCGCTAAAAAAGCGGCGAAGCTCTATTACGCCCTGCGGTGTATGGGCATATTTGCGGTTGACTACCCGCGAAATGGTCGATAGGTGCATCCCGATATCTTCGGCAACATCTTTCAGCATCATCGGTTTCAGGTATTCCACACCGTGATCGAGGAATTCTGACTGCCGTTTCACTATGCACTCGACAACCCGATATATCGTTTGCCGGCGGTGCTCGATATTACGGAGAAGATCCACAGCAGCACGGACCTTGTCCTTTATGAAATCCCTCGTCTCTTTCGACGTATCGGGCTGATCGACGAGCTTATTGTACGTCGGAGAGATCCGGAGCCTGGGGCTGCCGTCGTCAACGAAATAGATGAGATATTCATCATCCACCTTTTCGATATAGACCTCGGGCGCCACATAGTGAGTTTCCCCGGATGAGAAACGGCGGCCCGGGTACGGGTCGAGCTCGCGAATGTGCGATATCTCCTCATCGAGCTTGTGGATCTCGAAACCTGTTGCTTTTGCTAAATGCTGGAGCCTATGCGGCTGAAGGTCTTCGAAATGCTCGCTCACAAGTGTCGCGGCGAGAGAAGTGCCGAGGTCCTTAGCCTCAAGCTGAGCGATCAGGCATTCTCGCACATCCCTTGCTCCGCATCCGACGGGATCGAGGGCGATCACGATACGCTGAGCCGTAAAGGCCGTCTCTATCGGGCATTCGGCAAGTTGAGCGATCTCTTCAAGAGCGATACTGAGCCGGCCGTCCTCATCCAAATTGCCGATGATGAGCTGTGCTGCATCAAAAACGTCGGGCCTGATATCGGTCAGATTGAGCTGCCATTCAAGATGCTCCGTCAGCGACGGCGAATGCGAAAGGAACTGCTCAAAACTCGGGGCGTCGTCCTTGTATTCGATCTCTTGGGTCTTATATCCGGGGTCGAGATAGTCCTGAAACTCCCTACCGAAGTCGATCTCATCGAAAGAGTCTGATGATTCTGTATGCGGTTCGTCATCACCGGACGCATCTTCATACGCGATGCCTTCCACCGGCGTTCCGCTGATCAGCGACGCATCAAGATCAGCATATTCATCTTCAGATATCGTATTCGGCTCAGTATTGGCCGACGGTTCGAATGCCGCATCAGCTTCGCTGCCATCCGAGTTCTGGTCGAGGATGCCTTCTGAGATCTCCTGCACCTCATCACCCGGCATCACCTCTTCAAGTACAGGGTTGGCCGTAAGCTCCTGCTCGATCAGCTCGCTGAGTTCCATGGTCGTCATCTGCAGCATTTCGATCCTTTGCCTCAGTTGGGGCGTCAGGACCATACGCTGCGAAAGGTTTTGTGTAAGCCTTAAAGATGACATAGCTGCCAAACGAAGGGCGGAGCAAGGTTAAGTGCTCTTGTTGCTAAATTATAGCCTTTTACCGCGAAAAGAAAAACGTGCCCTCTTCTATAAGGAAAATCTCTCGCCGAGGTATAATCGGCGTACTTCCGGGTCGGTCACAAGTTCGGTCGGAAGGCCGGATCTGAGCGTGCGGCCGTCGGCAAGAATATAGGCTTTGTCGGTGATGCCAAGCGTTTCCCTTACGTTATGATCGGTGATCAGAATGCCGATGCCTTGGCTCTTCAGATACATAATGATCTGCCGAATGTCGTCGATGGCTATGGGATCGATGCCGGCAAAAGGCTCATCCAAAAGGATAAATCGCGGCTCGGTCGCCAAACAGCGGGCGATCTCGACACGCCGCCGCTCACCGCCCGACAATGCATCGCCGCGGACCTTCCGCACCTCGGTCACGCCAAATTCTTCAAGAAGTTCCTCGAGGCGGGCAAAACGCTCGTCGCGGCTCATCGGCATCGTTTCAAGCACGGCAAGGATGTTCTGTTCTGCGGTCAGCTTGCGGAATATGGACGGCTCCTGCGGCAAATATCCGACGCCCAGCCGTGCTCTGAGATACATTGGCAGCTCGGTTACATCGTCGCCGAAGATCTCAATTCGTCCGGCTTCGGTCCGTTCCAGCCCGACGATCATATAGAAGGTTGTGGTCTTGCCGGCGCCGTTCGCCCCCAGAAGCCCTACGACCTGCCCGGGAGCGACCTCGATCGTAACGCCGTCAACGACGCGACGGCCGGCAAAGGTCTTCTGCAGGCCGTAACCGCCAAGGACGCCTTTGCCTGCTACGCCTTCCGTCGGATCGGTTTGCTCGGTCTCTAATGCCATCATCATTGTCCCGGCTTTACCTCATATACAGTTCTCATTCGTCCCCCGGTTCCCTTTCGCGTTTTTCCGGTGCCGGAGACCCTCTTTTCACGCATATAGACCGTAATTTCGGTGCCGCGAGATGATCCTGACTGCGTATCAGCGACCGTGGCCGGCTCGCCCCTCAATATTGCAACCTCATTATCCGCAGTATATTGCATCCAGTCGCCCGTCGCTTTGCGTCCGGGTTGTGTCAGAACTACTGACGTTCCGGCGGTCATCTTGCTTAATCTGCGCTTGTCGTCAAGCGAGATGTCAGCACTTTGCCCGGTGATGCGATCTGTACCCTGCCGGATATCTACATCGCCGCGATAGCGGATGACGCGGGTGTCACGATCGTAGTCCATCGCCTGTGCGGTTGCGAATACGGGCGCATCCGTTTCTTTACCGTTCACCTTTTGTTTGACCTCATAGGCCGTTGACCGAACAGTTCCTTCTGCATGGAACTTTCCGCCATTCTGATCGATCTGGAACCGTTCGGCGTGCACATAACTGTCATCCTGCCAGCCCCGTGCGTTGCCGACGAAAAGGCCGACCTTGGCCGCATGGTCGATATTCGCAGTGTACGAGGTGATGAAGATCGGCTTGTCCGGCTCTCCGAACGGCGTGGCATCGCCTGCCGCGCGTTTTGTATAAAATGTCGTACTGACGGAGCCGCGGAGTACAGAACGCTGATCGCGTGAGAGAATATCGATCTCATGAGCCTTTGCACGGCTGCTGCTGTCCCACACTGTAGGGTCGCCGCCGCGCAGAGCTATCGCCCCGGTGTCGTCAGAATACGTCATCGCTGCCGCTGCCGCATTCCTGTCGAGTTCATTGAATTTGGCCTTTCCTTCAGCCTCAAGACGATCGAGACGGCGGTCATCGTCACGAAATACCGCGCGCATCCGGTCAGACGTAAGCGTTTGCTCACCGCGTCCGGCCTGTTGGAACATCGGCCGGCGAACGGCTTTTGACGGTTTAACTCCGGCACAAAGTTTGATTGAGTTTCCGCTCGCAAAGAAATCGCAATCAAAGCGGGGGCTAGTGATGTCGGTTCGATAGACGTTGGGGCCGCCTTGCAGCGGTTCGATCGAGAGCACCGCGTTGCCTATTGCCTCAGCCCTACGAATACTCTTGCCGTCAGCATAGAAGATCGTGTTCATGCGATCCGCAGTAACCGTTCTCGTGGCTGGTCCGTCGCCATCCATCTTTATGGATGTGCGTCCGTCCGCATCGATACGGTTCAAAGCATCCGCTCCGGCAAATGCGACCTCGATCGCTTTTGCAGCATTAACGGTTACAGCTGCGGCCCCTTTTGCCGTTGGGACGATCCGGGCCGATGCAGAGCCAACGGCCTTTGCACTTTGCATCTGGTGCATCGTATTCCAGACCGCATTGATGACGGGTGCAGAGACGCTGACGGTTCGCTCCGCCGTCGTTCGCGATACAGAAGCATTGCCGCTCATCGTCAGCGTGTTCAACGATCTGTCGGGGAACAACACTGCATCGACCGCGTCCGCGCGTGAAATATCGCCGTTCTGCGTAAGTTCTGCTCTGTTTTCGAGGTGAACGCGGCCGCGGCCTTGTTCGTAATGCACAAGATCCGCCTTTATTACGCTTCCGGCACCGTTGTTTATCACTGCATCGGTCTTAAGCTCAAGCGTATCCGTCGGTTTGTTGTAAGAGGCGTAGCCGGCATTGACGGTCATCGGCACGCTTCCGTTGCGTGTAGAAACGATCGAAACGTTGTCGAACAGCTCAAAATGATCCGGCCTTACCTGCTGCGTATCACCCGCAGGACTATCTCCGAGCGGACTTTTACTGAGGTACACGGATGCCCGCACCGCTTTGGCTTCCGTTGTGCTGCCGGATGAGCGGTCGGTCAGCACGATCCCTCCGTTAAGGTCGATCCTCTTATCGGCGTTTATAAAGGTTGCCGATGCAGCTTTAACGTGCATTACGCGGCCGCTGCCGTCGGCATCTGTCATTGTGATATCAACGTCGCGGAAAAAATCGAGCTGCCGGGTACCGAGATCCGCGGCGAAACCATTGGCCTTGCCCGTCAGTTCACCACGCGAAAACTCTACCGGATCTTCGCTTTCCGCAGTATTCTTCGACCTGTCGTATCGAACATTATCACCCTTGATCGATATGCCGTCGTTTGTGCTGATGGCGACAGTGTCCTTCAGATAGAGTGTGAAGATACTTACGGCTTCCGGTATGTAGAGCGCGGTTCCGGCGGTCATCGTACTGTTCACGGCGCCGCTCTCGTCGTAGGTTTCGAGCGACATATTCGACAGTTCCTGATGCTGATCCGAATATGTTATGGCGTTATCGGCTCGGATCAAATACTTTTTCCGCCCGTCGGCCGACTCCAGACGCTCGTAGCCGTTGACGTTGGAGACCACCTCGGTCGAAAGCTGCGTATGTTCGCTCTTCAGCTTAAAGCCGTTCGTTGCCCTGCCTCGATAGAATCCGACCAAAACGGCGAAACCTGCGATCGCGAGGAGACAAAGCGTCAAAATACGGAACGCCCGCGGCAGCGATGCGCGGAACCGAAATTTTGCCAGCTTATCGTTATTGATCGTCGGCATCGGTAAAATTATCGGCTCTGAGGTCTTCCACAACAAGTTGAAGGCGCCTTTTTCCTTGAAAAGAGTTCGCCTCGAGCGTGTACGCTATTTCGATGCCGACATCAGGACTCAGGGTTTGCCCCTGTGAACGTTCGACGCCATCCCACCAAACGGCTTCAAACCGTAGGCCTTCTCGGCTTTGCAAACGCAGTTTAAGGTGCTTGTCTTTCATAACAAGAGGTTCGGAACAAAGCGTAAGTCCTTTTGTTAAAAAGATAGGCCTAGGATTGCCCGCACCGAAAGGCTCGAAGAAGCTCAGTTCATCAAATAGGCCAAGTGACAGCGTCGAAGGCTGTACAAGAGCGTCGATCTTCAATACCGGCTTTAGGTTCGCAACGAGCGGTGCCGCGTATTCGTTAAGCCGTGTACGTATCTCTTCTATGTCTGAAAGCTTCGCGGTCATACCTGCCGCCGCCGCGTGGCCGCCGTATTTCTCGAAAAGATCGGAGCATTCGTTCAAAGCCTCCAGCAGGTGAAAGCCCGGGATACTGCGCGCGCTGCCTTGCGCCGATCCATCCGCGTTTATTGAAAAGACGATCGTCGGGCGAAACAGTTTCTCGGCGATACGTGATGATGCAAGTCCGACGACGCCTTTGTGCCAGCCTTCGCCGGCGACGACGATAAAGTTTTTACCATCATGCGACTCGGTCTCAAAAAGTGCCTGTTCGGTTATATCTGCCTGGGTTCGCTGACGTTCCCTGTTCCGGCTGTCGAGTATTCCCGCGAGCTTCCGTGCTTTGGCAAAGTTCTGTTCCTCGAGCAGTTCGACGATATGTTTCGCTACATCCATACGGCCAGCGGCATTGATGCGCGGGCCGATACGAAAGCCGATCATGTACGAGGTCATCTCCGAACGGCAATCCGCAACTTCCATCAATGCTTTCAGGCCGACGCTGTCCGTCTTGGCTAGATCTTTCAAACCGAGAGCTACTATTGCGCGGTTCTCGCCCGTCAGGTTCATAACGTCGGAAACGGTGCCGATCGCTGCGATCTTCAGAAATTGCGGAACCTCCTTATCAAATCCTTTCCGGTCCAAAAGAGCCTGCGCTAGTTTGAGTGCGACGCCGACACCTGCGAGGTTCTTTTCGGGGTATGGGCAGCCGAGCTGATTCGGATTAATGATCGCAACCGCAGGCGGCAGGTCCTCGCCGGCCTTTGGCAAATGATGATCGGTTACGATCACGTCGAGGCCGATATCACGCGCGTGCGTGATCTCACTTACATTTGTTGTGCCGCAGTCAACGGTTATAACAAGTGAAACATCATCTGCTTTTGCCGCATCCAGAGCAGCCGTATTGAGGCCGTAACCCTCAGTAAAGCGATCCGGTACGTGATAGACGGAGGTGCCCCCAAGTATGTCGATGGCCTTTCGGAGAAGGACGGTGCCGGTCGTTCCGTCAACGTCATAGTCACCCCAAATTAGTATCTTCTCGCGTCGCAAGATCGCGGTCTCGATACGGCGCACTGCGTCGCGAATGCCTCTCAGCAGATGCGGATCGTGCATATCCTCCAAAGACGGCTCCAGGAATTTGCGGACCCTTGATGGCGTGTCATAGCCTCTTGCGATCAAAAGGGCGGCGATCAGCGGACGTACACCAACCTCGCCGGCAAGTTCGTTAACCTTCGCGGCGTCGTGCTTGCGAACTATCCATTCCTTTGAAACCATTTCCGGAACCGATCAGCCTAAAGATACTCGCTAGTTGACGACGGGAGAGATCACGCCAAGATACAGAAGAATTAATATGATCGCGCCGAGCAAAAGTCGATAAATGATAAAAACCTGTGTAGAGTGCTTCTTCAAATAATTAAGCAGGAACCATATTGCTGCATATCCGACAACCGCTGAAACAAGCGTGCCGACAAGAAGCGGTACAAGCGATGTTTCCGGAAGGATCTTCAATGCTTTGCGAAGCTCCAACAGGCCGCTTGCCGTTATTGCCGGGATCGACAGAAGGAACGAAAAGCGTGCTGCGGTTTCGCGCCTCTCACCGATAAGAAGTCCGCCCATGATGGTCGAACCGGAGCGGCTCGCACCGGGCATCAGCGCCAGGACCTGACAAAAACCCTGCACGATCGCGTCGCCCAGCCCGAGATGGCGAATATCCTTTCTTTGTACAGATACGATCTCAGCGGCCCAAAGCCCAAGAGCAATGACTATGAGCATTATCGCGATCACCCAAAGGTTTTTCGTGCCCGGGCCTTCTATTACATCTTTGAAGATCAGCCCCAGCGTACCGATCGGTATCGAACCAAGAATTATGAGCCAACCGAGCCACGCTTCTTCTGACAGAAAGATCGGCCGTGTACCGTCGGTTCCCGAGAAACGCATTTTCCGCTTATTGAATACGAAATTCCAATGATCACGCACAAATGCCGTCGTGATGCCCCAAATATCGGCAAAAAAGTAGAGCAGCACGGCCGCAAGTGTACCGAGTTGGATAACGGCCATCGTTGCCGTTACCATTTCCGGATCACCCGCATAAATGCCGGTAAAGCGGCTTGCAAAGACAAGATGCGCCGTCGAACTGATCGGAATGAACTCCGTCAGTCCTTGAACAACGCCCATTATTATCGCCTGTATCAGATCCATAGCGGTGGCCAGTCGCTATTGTGCGATATTGGCCTTAGAAATGCGAATTGAGAGCGTATTCAAACTTATTTCTATTCACGATAGCGTGCGCGGCCGGCGATCTTGTCATAAAGCCAAGCCGGCATCAGCCTTCCCAAGCGGACGATCATCGCAAGCTGCCAAGGAAAGGCCGCAAATGCCTTTTTTCGTTCGATAGCACGGAGAAAGTGCGGCACTGCCGCATCAAGCTCCATAAGGAAGGGCATTTTTGCATCACGGCCGCCGGTAAGCGGCGTTTTAATAAAGCCCGGGCGGATGATCGTTACAGCAATGCCTTTATCTGCCGTGTCCAGCCGGATGCTCTCGAAGTAGTTGGTCATGGCGGCCTTGCTGGCTGAATACGCTGCTGAGCGCGGTAATCCGCGAAAGCCCGCAAGGCTCGATATTGCAACAAGATGGCCGCTGTTAGCTCTTAGCATTTCGGGCAGCACTGCGTGCACCGCATTGACTGCTCCCATCAGATTCGTCTCGATGACCTCGCGCACGGCGTCGGGCTGAAGGCTGCGGCATTTCTCATTATTGCCGCCGATCCCCGCGTTCGCGATCATAATGTCGATCCCGCCGAACTCGTCGCGAAATTCGGCTGCACATTCGGTAAGTGCAGCTTCGTCACGGACATCTGCACAAAAGGCTTCGGCTTTGCCGCCGGCATTCTCGCACCTCTGCTTCAGCTCATCGAGAAGTTCGCGGCGGCGGGCAACAAGGCCGAGGGCTGCCCCGCGTTCTGCCATTGCAACGGCGAGCGCCGCGCCGATACCGCTCGATGCACCGGTCAAAAAAATACGTTTGCCTTGCCAGTTCATTTACCTTTGACGAAGTCGCTCAATAGAGAGATCAGTGTATCTACCGTCGCGAGATGGGTGCGGAATGAGAGGCAGGCGAAACGGAGCGTGAACCGGCCGTTAAGCATCGTTGATGAGATGAACACGCGTCCATCGGAAACAACGTGCGCGAGAAGGGCTTGGTTAAACTCATCTGCATCGCCTTCCTTCGGAACCCAACGATACGCAACAACAGAAAGCTCCGGCTCGACCACGGTTTCAAAACCTAGCTTTTTGATCTCTTCGCAAAAATACTTCGCCAACAGTAGCTTCTCATCCAAACAGGCTCGAAACGGAGCAACGCCGTGCAGCTTCAGCGGGAGCCAGAAGCGCAAACCCCGAAAATGCTTTGTAAGTTCCGGTGACGTGTCCGCAGGCGAAAGCTCGTCGATCTCGGCCACGGCGTCCTGCATATAGTTCGCATTGTAGCCGAAGGAACGCTTTAGATCGTCCACGTTACGAACCAGCACAACTCCTAAACCATACGGCATAAAAAGTCCCTTATGCGGATCCATTATCACCGAGTCGGATAACTCGATACCGCGAAGCCTATCCTTCCCCTCGGCCGTCAAGATGAAGAAGCCGCCGTATGCAGCGTCGATGTGATACCAGAGGCCGTGTTCGCGGGCGATCGCGCCGATCTCCGGGAGCGGGTCTATCGCACCTACATCGGTAGTCCCCGCGGAAGCGACGACGCAAAACGGCAGAAGGCCCTGATCTTTGTCCGCCTTGACCTGTTCGGTAAGTGCACCGGCCTTTATTCGAAATCTTTCGTCGAGCGGAAGATAGCGAATGACACAATCGCCGAGGCCGGCGACGCGTATCGCCTTGTCGATCGAATGATGCGTCTGTTCCGACAGATAGATGACAGCACGCTCGACATCGCGCGAACGTATATTCTTTGCATCGCGTGCGGTGATGATGGCGATCAAATTCGCGAGGCTTCCGCTGCTGGTGAGGTTTCCGTGTGATCCCGAAGGGTAACCCACAAGCGAGCACATCCAGCGCACAAGCATATTCTCCATGCGAACGGCTCCGGGCCCCGCATAAAAAACGCCTGCATACCAATTAAAAACGTCCGCCAGATAATCGCCGAGAGCTGAGAGATAAATGCCGCCGCCGGGAATATAGCCAAGATGGCCGCCTGACGCAGGATTGATACCACCCGACTCTACATTGTCCGCGATCAGTTCGAGAGCATCCGCGATAGGAATACCGCTTTCGGAGATCGGCGAATCGAGCAAGCCCGAACCGGCGTTCGGCGATAAAGTGAATGCTCTCCGGTCGTAGATCGTATCGAGAAATTCTTCGGCGTGTTCTACCACCGCCGAACGCGCGGCCGATCTTTCGACGCTGTCAGGTTCAAGAAGCCGAGCCGTTCGTTCGGCCGCCAATATCCGGTCTCTTAGTTTCAGCATAGTCTGTGAAGGCGCCGGTATGTTACACCTCGATCACGCTGGTCATGATAACAGGCTTTGAATTCAGTTGAGCCTGAACCATACGCTTTAGATGGATCCGAAGATTCTCCTTAAAGGCAGCACGGTCAGCGATCTGCTCGGCACGCATTTCGCGCACTGCGTCGGCGATGGCACTACGAGCAGCCGCTGTAAAACCGTTATTAAGATCAAGCCCTGCAACGCCCTCGCAAGTGAGCTGCGGCTCGCCTGACAGTGTGTGCCCTTCTTTGTCAACGGCGACCACCAGCGAGATCATTCCGCCAAAGGCAAGACGCTTACGGTCTCGGACGACGTCATATTCGATCTCGCGAAGTGTGCTTTCATCAATAAATGTCTTGTGTATCTCGTGTTTATCAATGACGCGTGCACCGTATTCGTCAACTTCGAGCAGATCGCCGTTCTCGATCAATACGATATTGCTGTCATTATAGCCGGCGACATGATTCTTTATGAACTCTTTTTGCCGGAAAAGCATTCGATATTCGCCGTGAATCGGAACAACGAAGCGCGGACGGGCAGTCTCGACCATTATCCGAATATCCTCTTGTGACGCATGGCCCGAAACGTGCACCAAACGCCGCCTTTCTTCAATGATATTTGCACCGCGCTTGTATAGATTGCCGATGAGGCGTGAAATGTCCTTTTCGTTCCCGGGAATGATGCGGGCGGAAAGCACAACCGTGTCGCCATGTTCGATCTGGATCCCTTTATAGGTTGAGGTGGCAAGGTTCCACAACGCGGCCCGCATCTCGCCCTGCGACCCGGTAACCAAAAAACACAATTCGTCGTCGTCAAGAGCACGAGCGTCACTAAGCTCAACGAGCGTGTTGCCGGTGATCTTTAGCAGTCCGAGACCGGTCGCAATCTCGACATTTCGCTGCATAGACCGGCCCAGAACACAGACACGGCGGCCGTATTCATGCGCAACGTCGAAGACGATCTGCAGGCGATGAAGCGACGAAGAGAATGTAGAAATGAACAAGCGCCCTTCCGTCTGCTCAAATAGCTCGCGGAACGCCGGAATGACCGCCTGCTCAGATGGAGTACGGCCCGGCACTGTCGAGTTCGTTGAGTCACAAAGCAGAGCAAGGACGCCTTCGTCGCCGATTCGTCTCAGCGTTTCGAGGTCGTACGGCCGGCCGATGACGGGCGTATCGTCTATCTTATAGTCGCCTGTATGAATAAGTGTTCCGGCAGGCGTGTGTATAGCAAGCGAGAAGCACTCGACCAAAGAGTGCGATGCGTGTATGAATTCGACCTCGAATACGCCTATCTTCACGCGGTCGCCGGCCTTGACCGTGTGGGTGAGTATGTCGCCGAGCATATCAAATTCTTCGAGCCGCTTTTCTGTGAGAGCAAGCGTGAACCGCGAAGAATATACGGGAACATTGAATTTGCGAAGTATGTACGGCAGAGCGCCTATATGGTCTTCGTGTCCGTGCGTGAGAATGATCGCGGTAAGGTCGTCACGATATTCCTCCAAAAAATCGAAGTTCGGTATTGAAATATCGACGCCGTAGGGCGTTTCTTCGGGAAAGCCCATTCCGGCATCGACCACGATCATTTCGCCGCCATAGCGAATTCCCATACAGTTCATACCGAACTCGCCGATGCCGCCCAGCGGGATTATCTCGATCTTGCTCATAAAAGGCGTAAGTATAGCACAGTCGCGGTGAGTTCGCGGTTCACTTGACAACACACGCCGCGTGAAGGAATATTTTATGGACAATTTACTGGGGAGTAGGAGCCTCGGCACAATGCTGAGGTCCGGAATGTCGTCATTACGACCGCTTACAGCCAAAGCGGCCCGGCATCCGGAGAAATATCGAGACCTTTGCGGCTTATCGCCTGCAGAGGTCTATTTATTTGCAGGCATCGAAACTAAACCTAGATGCTGCTTTTTCCATTCGCCGACTATTGGCCGTTCTACGCCGGTTTTCTCATCTTCGTCCTTATAATGCTCGCTCTCGATCTGGGCGTTTTCAATCGAAAGGAACACGTTGTCTCATTCAAAGAGGCTGCAACGTGGAGTGCAGTGTGGGTTGCCCTCGCAAGTATCTTTGCTGCCCTGCTATTCCTTTATACAAATGCGAAATTCGGTGCATTCGCTGCCAAACAAACGACGCTCGAGTTCCTGACCGGCTATATCCTTGAATATTCGCTCTCGGTCGATAATATCTTCGTCTTTGTCCTCGTTTTCAGTTACTTTGCGATCCCGGCAGTTTATAAGCACCGCGTTCTGTTCTACGGCATACTCGGAGCGTTGGTGTTTCGTGCGATCTTCATCGCTCTCGGCTCGGCTTTGATGCAGATTCATTGGATCGTGTATCTGTTCGGTGCATTCCTGATCGTAACGGGCATTAAGATGGTTTTTTCCGGGTCGGAGGAGATCGAGCCTGAAAAGAACCTTCTGATAAGAATATTTAAGAAGTTCACGCCCGTTACGCACAGCATTTCGGGCAAGGATTTCTTCACGCGGATCGGCGGCAAGCATCACGCAACGCCGCTTTTTATCGCACTTTTATTTCTTGAGGCGACAGATATCATCTTTGCCGTTGACAGCGTACCGGCGATCTTTGCGGTTACTAACGAGCCGTTTATCGTCTTTACGTCAAATATCTTTGCGATCTTGGGCCTGCGGTCGATGTACTTTATGCTGGCAGGCGTTATCGAGAAGTTCTGGCTGCTCAAATACGGTCTTGCCGTCATACTGATCTTTGTCGGCCTCAAAATGGTTTGGCTCGATGCGGCGGTCGGCGGCTTCCCTATCGCGTTATCGTTGGGGATCATCGTTTTTACGATAGGCTGCTCGATCGTGTTGTCGATGATGATCCGTCGCGGCCCCGACGAGGAAATACACATAACGGAGCAGTAGAACACGCCGCGGGTTATGCACGGAAATTCGGCTCGGCGCCGACGTGCAGACATGCAAAGAGTGCACGCCATTGCGACGCCGTGAGGCTTTCGGCACGGATCATTTGATCGATGCCTAGTTCTGCAAGGACATTCGCGATATCGGGATACCGCGCTTTGAGATTATTCACAAGCGTCTTTCGCTTTTGCAGAAATGCGCCGCTCACGAGGTTTCTAAACTCCTGGTGCGAGGCAAACTCCGAGCGTGTCGGGATCATCTCGACGACCGCGCTCCAAACCTTCGGGATCGGACGAAAAGCCGCCGGTGCAACATCGAACAGCCGCCGCATTGTGAATGCCTGTTCGAGCATCACGGTCAGAAAGCCGCGTTCACTATCGCCGGCGTTCGCCGTCATTCGAGCGGCAACCTCGCGCTGAACCATCACGATCACGCGTTCGAACGGTTTGGCTTCAGAAGCAAGCTTTTGCAGGATCGGCGTTGAAATATTGTATGGCAGATTGCCGAGAAGTTTTGTCGTGCCGGCAGACGAGATGCGGCTAAGATCGACATCCAGCACGCTCGCCTCGATGCATTGAAAACGCGAAATATCCTTGTATCTGTCTTTCAGCTCACCGGCAAGATGGCGGTCGAGTTCGATCACGGTTACGAACGCTCCCGATCCCGCCAGCCGCTCGGTCAAAGCGCCGCGGCCCGGGCCGATCTCGATCACATGATCGCTAGCATCGACATCAAGTGCGTCAACGATCTTTGAGACCACTCGCTGATCGATCAGAAAGTTTTGCCCGAGAGAGCGTTTCGGCCTGTGTTGTTCAGCGTTCATCGAGCTTCGGGATAGCCCGTAAGAATTACATCGTTGCCCAACGGCTTGACCGTAACCTCGGCGAGGCGCATTGCATCGGCGATATCGGTTATTCCGCGGCCCGCAACCGCCATCGGTGCCGAGCCGCCGATAATTAGCGGCGAGATCACGAACGTTACCTTATCGACAAGCCTTGCATCGACGAAGGAACCGGCGACCTCGCTGCCGCCTTCGACAAGGACGCTTTGGACCTCGCGTTCCTTGAGATCGGCAAGCACCGAGCGAAGGTCCCGCGGATCGATGGCTGCGACAGAGACGCCCTGAGATCCTAATTTATCGGCTTCCGGCAGATCGGATGCCGTATAAACGATGGTCGGGGCGGCGTCGGTATGTGCGACTTGAAGCTTGGGCGAGATGCGGCCGCGCCCATCCAAGATCACGCGGAGAAGCGGCCTGCGTCGCGGCTTTTCGCTTCTATCGGTCAGCTTCGGATCGTCGATTACGGCGGTTCCGCTTCCGATAAGTATTGCGTCGTGCGAGTGCCGAAGCTCCTGCACATAACGTCGTGCCGCTTCACCCGAAAGAGCCGTCGAAACGCTCTTTCCGGCAGCAATGCGTCCATCCAGCGATATCGCCAATTTCAGATGCACGAACGGCCTTTGCTTGTCGTGCCAGCAGATGAACTTTTCGTTCTGCTTCTTCGCTTCATTCGCAAGGATGCCTGTAACAACCTCGACCCCTTGCCTGCGCAGCTGCTCAAAACCTCGCCCTGAGACGAGCGGGTTCGGGTCGTCGATCGGACACACGACTCGGCGTATCCCTGCCTTGATAAGAGCTTCCGTACACGGGCCGGTGCGTCCCTGATGGCTGTGAGGCTCGAGCGAAACATACGCGGTGCCGCCTCTCGCACGCTCACCCGCGGCCGCTAGGGCGATGGCCTCTGCGTGTATCAAATTATCGAATGTATAAGTTCCCTCGCCCGCGACCTCGCCGTTCTTATCCACGATCACGCATCCGACCAGCGGATTCGGCGAGACCAAACCGACGCCCTTTGCGGCGAGTTCAATAGCCCGCTTTGTCAGCTCAATGTCGCGATCCTCGAATTCCATTTAATTGAACAGCCCGTTAACGTAATCTTCGGCGTTAAAAATAATAAGGTCATCCACCTGCTCGCCGATGCCGACATATCTGATCGGAAGGTTCAACTCCTTTGAGATCGCAACGGCGATGCCGCCCTTTGCCGTGCCGTCGAGCTTTGTCAGGACGATGCCGGTCACGTCGGCCGCCTTCATGAACTGTCTCGCTTGTTCCAGGCCATTCTGCCCGGTCACGGCATCGATGACAAGAAGCGTCTCGTGCGGTGCGCCTACCACTTCGCGGCCCGCTATGCGCTTCATCTTCTCAAGCTCCGCCATTAGATTTACCTTATTGTGGAGCCTGCCTGCCGTATCAACGATCAAAACATCGGACTTTCTCGCCCTTGCGGCTGCCAATGCATCAAAAAGAACCGCCGCCGGATCGGTTCCTTGCTTTTGCTGGACAATATCGACACCGGCACGCTCCGCCCAGATCTCAAGCTGATCGCTGGCAGCGGCTCGAAAAGTATCGGCCGCACATATCAGGACATCATTGCCTTCATCCTTGATTCGCTGTGCGAGTTTGCCGATCGTCGTGGTCTTGCCGACACCGTTAACTCCGACGACCATCAGAACATAAGGTTTGATCGCCTCATCAACCGCACGCTCGTCCGCAACGCCGATCGTTTTGGTGTGCTCAAGGATGGAAATAAGCCGTCGTTTGATAGAGGCCTTCAATGCACCAAGGTCGGTTATTTCCGACCTGTCCACGCCTTGGCGAACCGCTTCCAGGACCTCCATCGTCGTCGCAACGCCGATATCGGTCGAGATCAGCATCTCTTCCAATTCATCGAGCAACCCCGAATCGATCTGTTTTCGCCCTTCAAAGATGGTGTCTAGGCGATCATTGATCGAATTGCGCGTCTTTTCGATCGCATTCGAGAACCGCACACCGAGCTCGCGTTCGGCAGCTTCCTCTTGAGCTTTCAGTTCCTCGATCGACCTGTCGAGGCCAAGCACCGAGCTTGAAGAACCGCCGCCTTTCTTTCTTCGCCAAAATAACGCCATACAACAACCGTCCGGGCCGCACCCGTAAATAATCAAGTATAAAAAAACATCGCACGCCGAACAACGTGCGATGCGTACCAATATCAATTGTCGGAAATGCCTATGTCGGCAGTTCGAGTACATCCGCCTTTTTGTACAGTGCACGGCCCAGCAATGCCGAAAAGACGATCAGGAAGAAAAATGCGAAGAGCGATGATACGAACACCGCGGGAATATTTCCGGCCATCGGCAGTTCAAAGGCAGCAAAGGCACCGCGAATGAGCCCGCTGATGATAATGTAAACGGTCGATATCACTGCCGTCATCACCAATAGCAATACATACGAACCGCCGAGCCTTCTGATCGTGTCAAGACCGACGGCCGGATTGATCACTGCTCCGAATGACCGCGTGTAGCCCGCAACGGCACATGCCGCCGGAAAATAGAACAAAGCCCAAAGCAGCGTAACGAGTTGTATGATCAGGATCACGGGGCCGAAGCCCGATATCTTCGAAATAAAGCCTTGATCGGCTTGCTTTTTAGCCGCGTCGTTCATCGCCGCTTCCAATTGCTGTTGTCCGATCGCTTGAAGCTCACGGTCGCGGCGGATCACGTCGTCTTGCTGTTGTGCATCAAATCCCTCCGGAAGAGCCTCGTTACGATCCATCGCTTCAACTCTCCGCTTTTGTGCCTCGGCAGCCTGATCGACGATCTTTTTCAGTTTTTCGCCTTGTTCGGCTCGGTTGATGCTGTAGGCGATCCCAGGATCGACCGATCGGGCGGCATCTGCCTTGGCTTTGTCGATCTCACTCGTCAGCGTGTTCATTATAAGGAAGAATGACACGACCACCGCCGCAATGAACGGCCCGAACGAAATGATATAGGTGCCGATGCTGAGAAAGAATGGTTGTATGATATCGTCCCAAGTCGAAAAGTCATCAAAGGCCGGCATAAAATCTGCATCCAGCTTGCCTTGAACAAAATTTTCGATCGTGTTTGCAAGAACGCCGAAGACCAGCGCGTTCGCAAGCAATGCTGCGAAGATAACACCCGCAAACATCGCGATCCCGCCGATGCCTATTGCCATTTGCCCAAGCTGAAAGACGGCAAAAAGCGTCGCTCCGAGAATGAGGCTTGCCCGATGCTTAAAAGGGTATGCGAGTGAATCGACGAGGTCGCCAAATCCGAACTTTTCGCCTGTCCGCGGGTGCGCGAGCTGAAGACGCTGCCCTTTGGGCTGCTGTGCATTATCGATCGGTTTGCACATGGCGCCGCAGAACGGGCATATCTTTACCGTTGTGCCGTACGATGTCGGACAAGCTTTGCAGAACGAGTTCGTGCACGACCCGCAGCAATATGCCGCAACCGTATCCGTATGCACACCGCACGTTGTGCCTGCTGAAGTTTCAAGGTTCCCTGTTGTCGTCCGGGCGCTCGTTTCCGTGATGATCGGGCCCGAGGCATCGTTGATGCCCGCAGCGTTGAAGAACGATAACAGAGCGGGAACCTTGCCGGCCTCTATCCACCTGAGGTTTCCCTTTTTCACGCGGTCGATCGGCAATATTGTACCGGCGGCGATCTTTTCTTTGAGTTCGTCAAGAGTTGCGACGGAGACGACACCGCCGACCTCAACTTCCCAAGATGGTTGCGGATCTTCAATTTCCATATAGACTAGGCAACGATCCGATCAAGCAAAGCCTCTTCGTTATGTATCACTGCGGCAGATTCAGCCGCACGCTTTTCGGCCATCTGCCGTATTATACCCTGGCCCACCTCGCCCTCGATGCAGGCATCCACGAGAGCCTCGACAACCTCGCTTTCATAGCGCGTTCCGACAAAACTCCGAATACGCTCAAGAGCGGCCGTCAGCTCCATTGCTTTCGAATACGGCCGATCTATCGTCATTGCGTCAAAGGTATCGGCAACTGACACGATCTTGGCTTGAAGCGGTATTTGGTCTCCTGTGAGGCCCTGCGGATAGCCTTTGCCGTTGACCATTTCATGATGCATATACATCGCGGGCAAAAATGCCTTCATCGCAGGTATCTGTGACATGATCTTGTAGCCCCGCTGCGGATGGGTCTTCATTATTTCGTATTCTTCGTCTGTCAGCGGTGCGGCTTTCTTAAGGATCGAGTCGTCTATTGCGATCTTGCCTACATCATGGAGCAATGCGCCCATCCTAAGGTCGTCCAGCTCCGAACTGCTCATTCCGAGACGTCTGCCTATCGCAACAGAGATCCTCGCAACACGTTCAGAGTGGCCGCGTGTGTACTTATCCTTGCCGTCTATGGCGGCGGCGAGCGCCTTGACCGTTCCGACGAAGAGCTCCCGGTTCTCCTTGGCGGCACTAGCAAGTTTTACGATCTGCTCCTCGATCTTTTCGGTCATTAGATTGAACGAATCGCCGAGTGTACCGAGTTCGGTAACATTATTCGCCTTTACCCTTACGGAATAGTCGCCCGCGGCGATCATCTTTGAGGCATTGACGAGTCGCATCAAGGGCGAGGTCAAATAACGTGAAGCGACAAGCCCGACTATAACCGCCAGCACCGCAAATGCGAGGCTGATCATCCATGTCTGAGTTCGCATCTCCGCAACCGACGCAAGCGCCGTGCTCTCGTCCTGCATGGTGAAAACACCGAACGTGTTGTCGCCGCCGAAACGCGCCGTGGAGTACGCGCCGATCATTTCGTGCTTTACGCCGTTATGATCCGCCGTGAACGGCACAAGGGCCGATTGCACCTGCGTTCCTGATTCCATCCACTCCTGCACGATCTTAAGGTCGATCATCGGCAGCCGTTGAGCCACAAGGTTCGGGTCCGGATGAAAGACCGTCGATCCGGTCCGGTCAACTACAAAGACGATCGGAAGCCCTGCTTTCCACAGGTCCGCGTCCTTTGCACGGACACTTCCGACAATTCCCTGTGATATTCCCTGCAGCGACGCGATTGCAACGATCTTGACGCCGCTTTCACCGTCGAGGGTTATGGTTCGGGCAAAGGTCATCAGGAACTGCGAAGCGTCGCCCGCATCCTGCGGTTCGCCTACATTAACCTCAGGGCCGGATGCGTGTGCCTCCGACGCGGCCTTTTCAAGCACTCCGCTCGTCGGGCCGCCCGGACGAAATATGGTGATGGGCAATGAGTTTACGGGCCGTATCGACAGGGCCAGCAGATCCGGGTTGTCCTTAAGGATCGCGGCAAGTTTATTTTGAGTCTCGGGCGATGCGATCACGCGCCGGTCGTTACTCATTTCAAGAGCGGTCGCGAGTCCGGAAACGATCGACGTGAACCGTTTGCCGAACATTTCTATCTGCCGGGCTTTATCCTGTACAAGCTGTATCTGATAGCGATTTTCAGAGGCCCGCAGCTCCCGAGCGCTCTTGTCCGAAAGGATCCAGCCCGTCAGAACAAGAGGGATCAGCCCGACCGCAAGCAGCGTGGCTACCACAAAAACAAAAAGGCTGAGTTTTTTTCTTTCGGAAGGCATGATGGGAAGGCGCAAGCTGCCGCCGTACCTTATTATTTTAACGAAAAAGGCCGGATATGGTCAACAAGTTTTAACTGTTTATGATTAGAGCCTTTTGACGATCACGATCGTAATATCGTCGTTAGCCGGAGCCGTTCCGGTGAACTCGGAAAGTGCCGACTCGACCTTATCGCGAATGCCTGACGCAGAACGCTGAACATTGTGCCGGATCACCTTCCGCAGACGATCCATTCCGAACTCCTCTTCCTGAACATCATTAGCCTCAGAAACGCCGTCGGAATAGATGAAGAGCACATCGCCGCGGCCGAGTTGAGCGTTTCCGGTCTCGTATTGAGCGGCAGCCATCAGCCCGAGCGGAAGGCCACCTGATTCGAGTTGTTCAATACGTCCGTCAGCACGACCGATCAAAGGCGGATTGTGCCCTGCGTTTATGAACTCCAACGACCCGCCGTCAGGGTCGAGTTCAGCGATAAATAGTGTAACAAAACGATTTGCGGGAGTATTCTCCGCAAGATATTCGTTGATCGATGCAACGGTTCCGGCGAGTTCGCGGTTCGACGCCACCTGTGCGTGTATTGCAGCGTGGAGGCTCGACATCAGCAGTGCCGCCGCTGTACCCTTGCCGGAAACATCGCCAAGAGCCACGAGTATCTTACCGTCATCGCGCCGTATAAAATCGTAGTAGTCACCGCCTATCTCATAGCACGAGAACGATATCCCTTGGAAATCGTATCCTTCGACCGAGGGCGGAGCGGACGGCTGCAAACGTTGCTGGATCTCGGTCGCGAGTTCCAACTCACGTTCCATGCGTTCACGGTTGATCCGCTCGTCCATCAAACTCGCGTTCTCAACCCGGATCGAAGCAACCGACGCAAGGGTGGTCAATATATCGAGATGCTCTTCGCTGAACGCCCTTTCAGTTGCAGGCGAATCTGCGTAGATAAGCCCGAAAACGTGCCGCTCGTCAACGCAAAGCGGAACCGCAAGTACAGAACGGATGCCTTGAAGCACTATCGTTTGGCTCGCAAGCTTTGGGTCGTGCTGTGCGTCCGCGGTCAACACGGACTTTCCGTTATGAATGACCTCGGTCATTACATTGCGGCTGATGCGTACTTGGTCAAGCGGCTCCGCTCGGCCTCGTTCACGAGCGACCTTGATCGCAAGGCCGCCTTCCGCCGCATCGTCCCGGAGCATTATGATCACGCGCTTCGCCGGAACAGCGTCAAAAACCAGCGACGCCACTTGGTCGAGCGTATCTTCAAGGCTTGTTGAGGAAAGCAGCGTAACGCCGACCTTGCTTATAAGCCCGAGCAGGTCTGTGCGTGTTGCGGCTTGGGAATTGAAAAATTCAGCCGTCGGGCTTCGCCTGGCAGATAACGCGATGGTTTTCGAAGGGTCAAGAGCATTGGTATTTTCGCCGACAAGTGTCGCCGAGATCGGAGACATCTGCGGGCGATCGCCCTCAAAGCGTATAGCCGTCTCGCCGATCTGAATAATGCCGCCGGAATTCAGCGGTACCATCCCCGAAACTATATTGCCGTTGTAGCGTGTGCCGTTCGCGGAGCCTAGATCATGCAGGAAATAGGCGTCGCCTTCCTTGCGAACTTCAGCATGGAGCCGGGATGCAAATGCGTCCGGAATACAGACGTCGCTGCGAGCCGAACGGCCTATTGTTGTACGAAGCCGGTTGATCGGAACGATCGTTTCAGGCTGTCCGCCGTATTGAATAAAGAGCTGAGCCATTCTGCCGCCTACGCCCGCACGAGTCTCCTAGACGCCCTGACCTCCATTGTTCCCGATATCAGGTCATGAAGCGACCGCCCGCTGGAATTGACCGCTGAGAGAAAAAAACCAAAACAAAATGTCGCCAATGTCAGTACGTATCCAACGGTTTGGCGAAAAATGACCTTGCCCGCTTCGACCGGTTTTCCGTCAGCCCGGACGATCTGAATGCCTGTTATCGCCTTGCCGAGTGTCCTGGCGGTGAATAGCGGCAAAATAACGCAATTCGCTCCTGCCAGAAGAGCCGCATAGAGCCACAGCGTTCTGTCAGTTACCAGATCGAGGCCGTTGGGCCCGAACATCTTTTCTGACAGCAGCCCCAAAATGGGAAAGACCAACAGGACGATATAATCGATCAATGCGGCCCCGACCTTCAATAAAAAGGGAGCGGCGAATTGGCTGACGTCTTCAGCGTCACTTTCGCGAACCCGGATCCTGTTATCCTGATCACTTACCAAGGCGGAATTTACCATAGTCGTCGATTATCCAATAATAAAATGCAAAACGGTATCGCCGAGATGAAGTTTGTCGCCGTTCGACAAAGGATGCGGCAAATGCGGCTGAAGCTTGGTTACCTCATTCGAAGACGGTATGAGGATCGTGCCGTTCGACGAGCCGAGATCCTCGACGAGGAACCGGCTGCCTTCATGCCATATACGTGCGTGCCGCCTCGATATCTTTGTCTGAGGGTCGTATTTTGAGAGATCGACCTCCGGAAAGATATTCGACATCGGGTCGCGCCGGCCCAACAGATTCTCTTGCTTCTCCAGCAGATATGCGGGCGACTCTAGGTCGGTTGTACCCATCACGACCAATCTTGCGGTCCCTGATTGGTGCAAGTATATCTCACGATGGACGCCTTGCTGAGCGATCGGCTGTTTGGAACCGCAGAACGCACAGAACATATCCGTGGCGACTATCCTTTGCCCGCAGAAGCCGCAAAACACGAACTGCTCGGAAAGGCTAACGGGCGGCGGAGTAAGCGAGACGCCATAAGTTGTCGTGCCGCTGTCCAAAGCTTTAATGTGGTCGGCCAAAGCCATTCTCATCTCGGCAGCGGAAGCAAAACGCGACTCCGCATTGTACTCGACCGATCGCATGAGAATGGTTTCGATCTGATCGGAAAGCCTCGGATTGATCTGTCGAGGCTTTGGGTTCTTTTCGAAATCAAAGATCAAGAGCGGATTGCTTTGCGGGTCGGCACCGGTCATCAGGTGGAACATCGTCGAGCCAAGACTGTAGATGTCCGAGCGAGGTTCAACACTCCCGCTGAAAAGCTCCGGCGGTGCGTAACCCATCGTGCCAACGGCAGTTACGCCCTTTTCGCCCTTGCTGTCGATCGATCGTGCAATGCCGAAATCAACCAACATCACGCGGCCGCTGTTGCCGTCGATCATCACATTGGACGGTTTGAGGTCGCGATAAACAATGCGCTCCGGCAGGTTGTGCAGATAATCCAGCACATCGAGGATCTGAATGGCCCATTGAACGACGGTCCGTTCGTCTATGCGGCCTTCAGGCGATGCACGCAGCCGTCCCGCGAGATCACCGCCTGAGATGTACTTCATGACGAGGTAGAAACGCCCGGCCTCAGGATCGAAAAAATAATCGTAGATAGTCGGGATCGAGGGATGGTCGAGCTGCGAGAGGATCATCGATTCACGTTTGAAATCCTCGATCGCCTTCTCCTGCTGAGCTTCTTCTATATGAGACTGCACCATCTCCTTAACGGCGCGCGGTACGCCGCCGAGGTTGCGATCCGTTGCCAGATAAACGGCGCCCATTCCGCCGCCGCCGATCTTTCGCACTATCTGATATCGCGTGTGAAGCAGGGTGCCGTCAGCAAGCGCTTTCAGGCCGACTGCCTTACTGTCCGGTGCAGACTCCGCTAGGCTCTGCCGTGTATGCGACGCACTGTTATCGGCAGCCTCGACCGAACGACCGCCAAACTCTTCGCCGCTCGCGGCGGGGGCCATTCCGTTGTCGGCTGAAGCGTCGTCATCGACCGCCACCTCATCCGGCGCCGGACACGAAGGCTCCTCCGCTATAACGGGTCTAACGGGCATGTCGCCTGAGGCCGGTTCTGCCTCAACCGACGCCGCAGAGGTGTGATTTGCCGGTTCGGACGCAGTGTCCGACGGCACGGAAAGCACGACCGATGGTCCGTCATTTGCTGACAGCCGAGGTGCGAGCAGCACTTCGTTGGGATCCTTTTCAGCTTCGCCTTTGTCCGGAGCAACTATCTCAGGAGGCGGCATCACGATGGTGTTGGTAAAACTTTCGTCCGGCCCTTCGGAGCTTACGGGCAAATCCTCAGCGGGCGGCAATGAAATGCCGCAATACGGACAGAACTGGTCGTTTTCAGCAGCCTGATGGCCGCACTCTGCACAAACCCTCATCAAAACCTGCGATCAGCGTGTGATCTGAAATCTAAGAAAAGTCTTGCCGATGATGATCTCATCTCCGTCATTGATCGGCTGCGCCATTCCGGGCAAAAGCCGACGTCCGCGATTTACATAAGTGCCGTTCGTTGATCCGAGATCTTCGATCACATACTCGCCATTCTGATTGCGGATACGCGCGTGACGCCGCGATATCTTTGCTTCAGGATCGAATGTATCGAGATCGATATCCGGAAACACTCCGTTATCAGCATCCCAACGGCCTATGACGCATTCAGTGCCAGAAATACGAAACTCCGCGCCCGGCGACTGGCCTCGCTCGATCACAAGCTTCGCGTCCATCGCCTGCGGTTCACTCGCGGCCGGTGGGTTGATCACGGCAACGGCCTCGACCTGCGACGGCACAGCTTCAGTCTCCGTAAAAATCGGCGGCTCTATTACCGTCGAATTCACGGAAGTTTCAGCGATCGTAGCCGCTTGCGGCGGTACGTATGCGGGCGGCTCAGGTGCCGGCCGGGGCAAACGAGTGCCGCACTCATCACAGAACTGAAACGAATCCGGCGTGTCGGTGCCGCATTTTGGACATTTGATCATTCAGAACGCTACCTGCCTTCGATCTATTGCTGTGATATTTTAGCGTTTTCTTCGATTTTGGTAAATCGGAGATCGGATCCTTCGTATAACTGATCGTGAGCAATGTCGGTTATCGAGGGCATCTTGGGCAAGGAGTTTTATGAAACTTGACCGCCTTCCGAGGCGTACTACTGTACTGCCAAGCACAGGGACAAGCGCGGCAGATCAACTGTTTACCATTCTCGAGAGGTTTAGATAGTATGGCACTTACCCGCAAGAGCAAGACGATCATAGGTGTAGCCGGCATCGCACTGCTTACCATTATAATCGTCGCTGCAGTATTTGCGTCTCGTTCCGACACGCCGGAGGTTACGACCGTGAAGGTCGAAAAGCGGGCGGAATTGCGAACGACCGTTACCGCATCCGGTGAGGTCAGGCCTATACAGTTCATGAATCTCACAAGCGAGGTGCAGGGACGTATCGAAGAGATATACGTCAAGGAAGGCGATCAGGTCAAAAAAGGCCAGCCTCTGGTGAGACTTGACCCGACGCAGCTTCAGTCAAGTACTGATGCGCAAGTTGCGGCATTGCAGTCCGCACAGCAGGATGTACAGTCGTCCCAAACGCAGGTAACCGCCGCACAGAATGCCCTTACACAAGCACAGCAAGGCCTGATGGCATCTGACGCCAGTGTCAGCGCTGCGCGGCAGAATGTGGTTACTTCACAAACCGACGTTGATAGAGCTCAGGTCGATTTTAATACCGCTCAACGCGAGGTGAACCGAAACGCGCAGCTTCTGGAGGCCGGCGTTATCTCGAAACAGGAATATGACGGCTATAAGGACAAACTCGAAACCGCACGCGTCGGCCTTAATAACGCAAAAGCACGGTTGGAATCAACGAAGCTTGCGGTTAATGAGACGATCGCACGCCGCAATCAGCAGGCTGTCGCGGTAAAGGACGCGCGCCGGGCCGTTGACACCGCAACGATAAACGTCGGTTCGAGCCGCGCGCGTGCTGAGCAGCAAACGGCGGTTTTGCGCGGCCAGCGCACGCAACGCGATAAAACGCTGCAGGTCGCGCCGATCAACGGCGTTATTGCTGAGATCCCATCCAAGGTCGGTACGTTCGCAGTGGCAGGCCTCTCGACCACCGCTCTACTGACCATCGCTGATATGTCCGAGATCAACGTTGAGGTAAAGGTGGATGAGACATCCATCGACTCCGTCGCCGTCGGGCAGCCGGCAAAGATAAAAGTAGATGCCCTCGGCGACAAAGAATTGGCCGGCGAAGTGCTCCAAAAAACTCCGCTGGCGGTCGGTAGGTCGCAAACCAGCGGCGGCCTCTCGACAAACATCAACGTGCAGGAAGCGAAAGAATTCCGCGTTGTACTCCGGCTCAAAGACCTCGACGAGGAGACCCGCAATGCCCTGCGGCCCGGAATGAGTGCAACGGCGGAGATCACAACCAAAACCGTAAAGGATGTCATAGCAATACCTCTTCAGGCGGTCATTGAGAAGCGGGCCGACGCTTCGCCGACACCCGTCGCCAATCTGCAGGATCAGACACCATTCGACAAGCCGAAAACGGTAACGGGCGTTTATGTACTCAACGGAAACAAGGCCGTTTTTCGCGAGGTGCAAACCGGAATAACCGGTGAGTCTGACCGCGAGATAACGTCAGGGCTTGAGGTCGGCGATGAGGTCATTACCGGGCCTAGCCGTATCCTCACTACTCTCAAGGACGGGACGGTCGTTAAACGGGCAACTAAAAAGAGCGACGGTGACAGATCGTAGCCGGGAATCGTAAATGCAAGAACAAAACGGCAGCGCCGGTCTCACGAACAGACCGATCTCGGGTCAGCAAGAGCCTCTTATCCTGATGCGCAATATTTGGAGGACGTATCAAATGGGCAATGAGGAGCTGCACGCTCTTCGTGACGTGACTTTTGAGGTGAAACGGAACGAATACGTCGCGATCATCGGGCCTTCGGGTTCGGGCAAATCGACCTTAATGAACCTGATCGGCTGTCTTGATTCCCCTACGAAGGGAGATTATTGGATAAACGGCCATTTGGTTTCCGATATGACCGACGACGAACTTGCGCATATCCGGAACAAAGAGATCGGATTCGTGTTTCAAACGTTCAACCTATTATCCCGGGCGACAGCTCTTCATAATGTTGAACTGCCGCTGATATATGCTGGGATCCGATCTGCCGAGAGGCACGAAATGGCGCACGCGGCACTTACTGAAGTAGAACTGGGCGACCGCGTATCACACCAACCGAATGAACTGTCGGGCGGCCAGCGGCAGCGCGTGGCCATCGCTCGGGCGTTGGTCAATCATCCCTCGATATTGCTTGCGGACGAACCGACGGGCGCCCTAGATACAAAGACAAGTATCGAAATAATGGGGCTTTTTGAAAAGCTCCATGCCGAGGGCAATACGATCATTCTTGTCACTCATGAACCTGACATTGCCGAAAGGGCACACCGTGTGATCACTATCCGCGACGGCGTGATCGAAAGCGATGAAACCCGCCGGCATTGACCGATGAAGTCGGCCAAAAAAGAACGTGCGATTTGCTGAAACATTAAGACTTGCTCTCTCCGCTATCATGGCTCACAAGCTGAGGTCATTCCTGACGCTTTTGGGTATGATCATCGGCGTTGCGTCGTTCATGATAATTCTGTCAGCACTGCTGGGCTTCAATTCGTATGTTGACGAAAAGATCGCCGGTATCGGCTCGAATGTTCTGACGATACAGCGTTTCGGGTTTGCGGATTTTAAGGACAGCGACACCATTGCCGAGGCTCAGCGCCGCAATCCTGAATTGACGTTGGATGATCTGAAGTTCATACGATCCAGAATGCAGGTCATCGACAAGATCGGTGCGAAAGCCGGCGGTACGCGTAGTTCACTCCGTGCCGGTTCGCACACGATGGATGATGTGAGCGTTGACGGAGCCGAACCCGTGATCGGCGAGATCGACAAGATCGACGTGAAGGACGGCCGCTATTTCAGCCAGAGCGAGGACGATGCCGGGGCAAGGGTCGCATTCATCGGGACGGATATTGCAGAGACGCTTTTCCCTAACCAGGACCCGCTTGGCCAGGAAATTTTGGTCAGAGGAATTCCGTACCGCGTGATCGGCGTCCGCACTGCAAAAGGAACGGTCTTCGGCCGACCTATGGACTCATTTGTTCAACTGCCGCTTAAGACGTACGGCATCGACTTTGGAGGTTTCAAGGGCAGCCGATACCTATATTTTGAGGGCATCGCCGTCTCTGACGCACTTTTTCCCGATGCGGTCGAAGAAGCCCGTGTTCTGATGCGGCAGCGGCGGCAATTATCCTCATCGGATAAGGATGTCTTTGCTGTCGTTACGCCCGATGCGATAACCAGCCTTCGTGACAGTGTTCTAGGGCCGGTAATGACAGTAATTCTGATCGTACCGGCGATCGCGCTCGTTGTAGGGGCTATTGTCATTATGAATATAATGCTCGTTGCCGTTACTGAACGTACGCGCGAGATCGGAATTCGAAAGAGCCTCGGAGCAAGGCAGGCCGATATATTGAAGCAGTTTTTGGTCGAAGCGGCTGTTCTCTCCGCAGTGGGCGGCGGTATCGGTATCGTGATCGCTTATCTTTCGGGGATAATTGTCAGCCGATTGTTGATCCCGACGACAATACCATGGTACGCGGCGACCATTGCCGTTGCCGTATCGGCGGCCGTTGGTATCCTTGCAGGCCTTTTCCCCGCGTGGAAGGCCGCGCGTCTTGACCCTATCGAAGCATTGAGAGCCGAGTGAGTATGCCAGTAGCCGCCGGAACAAGCCGATTTTACGAGAACTTCAAGATGGCGATCGACACGCTGCGGGGCAATAAACTGCGCTCTGCTTTAACAATAGTCGGCGTCATCATCGGCGTCGTGGTCGTTATGATCATCTCGTCGTTCATCAGCGGAATCAATGTCGCTGTCGAAAAGCAGATCGAATCATTCGGCACGAACTCACTGTTTCTTTACAAATATAACCTCGGCGTGAGCACAGGCCGCCGCAGTCAAGAAGAAAGAATGCGGAAGCCGCTGGTTCTGGATGACGTCACGGCGATCAAGAAACTTGGTTCGATAGCAACAGCAGTTCCTTTCCTCGACGTATCGAATAATCCGTTCGGTGCGAAACTCCTAATAAAGGGCAGTAATGGCAAGACCTCAACTTCGGTGCAGCTTCAAGGAACGGAACCCGATATTGAAAAGACCAGTTCCGAGACACTGCTGACTGGACGCTGGTTCACGCAATTCGAGAGTGATTCGAGGACAAATGTATGTATCATCGGGCAAACTGTCGTTGATACGTATTTTCCGAACGGATCGCCATTGGGCGAAGAACTGACGATCGGCGGTGTTCCGTTCAAGATCATCGGTACGCTTGAGAAGAAAGACCAGTTATTCGGCGGCGGCGGCGGCAACAACGACCAAAGCAACATCATTTATATGCCGATAGGTTCGGCGATGATGTTGAAGCCGAATTCCGAAGATCTGTTCATCTTGGCGGTCGCAAAGGACGGAGAGATCGATAAAGCAAAGGATGAGGTGCAGGACCTTTTACGAATACGGCGGCAGGTTCCCTTCGGCGCTCCGAACAATTTCTCGATGGAGACGGCCGCCAGCATTATTGATCAGTTTCATGCCATCACGGCCGGAATCGCCATCGCAATGATCGTCATTTCTTCGATCGGGCTTATGATCGGCGGACTTGGCGTTATGAATATCATGCTGGTGTCCGTAACTGAACGCACCCGCGAGATCGGCATTCGAAAGGCGATCGGAGCGCGGCAGGCGGATATCCTTCTCCAGTTCCTGATCGAAGCGGCAACGCTGACCGGATTGGGCGGCTTGATCGGGCTGTTTATCGGTTGGCTCGGCACACTCCTTGTCAAACTCGTCCTGCCGTCGTACGTACCTTGGTGGGCACCGCCGCTCGGTTTTGGTGCGAGTGTCGGGATCGGCGTGATCTTTGGCCTTTGGCCGGCATGGAAGGCCGCACGGCTCGACCCGATAGAATCTCTCAGATACGAATAGCTTTAGTTCGGACTGCCGGAAATGAATGCTCCGATAACCCGTGACATAACGCCGATCAACGCGATTATGACCACGACCATCCACGCTGAGCCGCTTGAAAGCTTATCCGTTCGCTTTAATCCGATCGCTGCAAGGATCCAGCCCCAGATGAAGAAAATGTCAAATCTCGATATGACCGTAGCCAAGACAGGCAGGTTTTTTCCGTCGATCAGGAATGCGAGGTTCGTATAGGCGTTGATCAGCCCTCGTTGACTGGTCTCAAGGTTTATAGAATCAGCATCCTTAAAGGCTAACACCACAAAATTCGCCGCCATCGCGACAACCGTCGGGGGAAAGGATGAATAGACCCACACGGAGACGTTATGAAGGAAGCCTCCGTCGCCGCCGAATGCCTTCGACGCGCCCCAATACAGCAATCCGCCGAAGAACAGCGATATGAATACGAATAACGGAACCAAATAGCGTACGATACTTGCCACCTTCATCTGTCCGTCAATACTTGTTTGCTTTTGGTCAGCGGGAAGATCAGGAAAACGTTTATCGATCTGTTCTGAAACGTAATTGCGCAAATTAGTTTCGCCGATCTTTGCGGTCAACGCGGCGGAGTAGATCCCCACGAGCAGCGAAATGATGATGCCTGCGATAATGAAACGCGGCTTGTTTCGCAGGGCATCAAACGTTCGGCCGGGTTCAAGAAAGATGTTCCCGAGCGTTGAGATCTCAGACATCTCAGGTTCGTTGTCAGGGCGTGGTGAAAGCTCATTTGGCTCAGCGTGATAAAGGTCGCTCATGAATATCTCCTCTGTAAAACGATGGTTCATTCAACTTACGATGAGATTTGCCGCAATGTTTCAACGCATCGCCTCTTCTGCTCGAATGCACGCAGCAAAATGCCCCTGCGTGATCTCGCGTAGCGGCGGGACTGCTTTGGCACATTCATCAATCGCTATCGGGCAGCGCGTCCTGAAACGGCATCCCGACGGCGGCGAGATCGGTGTCGGCACGTCGCCTTTCAGGATGATGCGTTCCCTCTTCATTTTCGGATCAGGAATCGGTATCGCAGATAACAACGCTTGTGTATATGGATGGATCGGCCGGCGAAAAAGCTCGTTGGTTTGGCAGACCTCCATTATTTTGCCGAGATACATTACGGCCACACGGTCCGAGATGTGTTCGATGACAGCTAACCCGTGTGAAATGAACAGATACGTCAAGCCAAGCTCATCCTGGAGGTCTTCCAAAAGATTGACCACCTGCGCCTGCACCGAAACGTCGAGAGCTGATACAGGTTCGTCGCAGACGATAAGCTTCGGGTCGAGTGCCAGCGCACGGGCAATGCCGATCCTCTGTCTTTGCCCGCCCGAGAATTCGTGCGGATACCGGTCGGCATATCTGGGATCGAGGCCAACTTTCTGAAGGAGCTGTTCGACACGTGCGCGACGTTCCTGCTTGCTACCGATGTTGTGGATCGCGAGCGGTTCGGCGATGATCGTTCTTACAGTATGTCGCGGATCAAGGCTCGAGTACGGGTCCTGAAAGATGATCTGCATCTCGCGCCGCAGTGACCTTAAACCGTTTCGAGAAAGCTCAAGTATGTCGTGCCCCTCAAAAAGAACCGTACCTGCGGTAGGTTCTGTGAGACGAAGAAGGCAGCGGCCGACGGTTGATTTCCCGCATCCCGACTCGCCGACAAGTCCAAGTGTCTCGCCGCGGCGGATCGAGAATGAAACATCCTCAACGGCTTGGACAACATCCTGGCTGCCTTCGACCGCAAAATGCTTTACAAGGCCGTGAGCCTCGATCAAGACGTCGTCTATTGCTGTCGCCGCAGCATTCTCCATATCCTATTTTGCGGCAGCGGACGCCGCGGTTTTATCGTAAAGCACACACCGCACCTTACTGCCGTCGTCGGTCGTAAAGAACGGTATTTCACCTTTTGTGCAGCGTTCCATACGGAATCTGCATCTTGGTGCAAAGTGACAGCCCGGCGGCAGTTCTGTGGGCGAAGGCACGGTTCCCTCGATCGTTTCGAGGCGCTCTATCGTTCCGGCACCGGAGAACGAGACCTTCGGCACGGAGCGAAGCAAGCCTTGCGTATAAGGATGCTTCGGCTTCGCGAACAGCTCGGTTACTACCGACTCTTCGACGATCTTGCCCGTGTACATCACGCAAACTCGGTCGGCGACCTCAGCAACGACTCCAAGATCGTGCGTTATGAGCAGTATCGACAGCTTTCTCTTTTCGCGCAGTTCATTCAGCAGTTCGAGAATTTGTGCCTGTATGGTTACGTCGAGAGCAGTGGTCGGCTCATCGGCGATCAAAAGATCGGGGTCGCACGCCAACGCCATCGCGATCATTATCCTTTGACGCATTCCGCCGGACAACTGATGCGGATAGTCGCCGGCCCGCTGCTCCGGTGCCGGGATCGCAACCTCGCGCATTGCCTCGACCGCGGCAGCCGCGGCAGCTTTCTTATCAAGATGCCGATGCAGGCGGATCGCTTCGGCGATCTGTTCGCCGACCGTATAAACGGGGTTCAGCGATGTCATCGGATCCTGAAAGATCATTGCGATATCGTCTCCGCGTATCGACCGCATTCGATCTTCCGATGCGGTGGTCAACTCTTCGCCCTTAAATTTGATGGAGCCGCCGGCGATCTTTCCCGGAGGGTATATGAGCCGCAGGACCGACATTGCCGTTATCGATTTGCCGCAGCCGGATTCACCGACCAAGCCCAGCAGTTCGCCTTCTTCGATCGAAAAGCTCACACCGTCAACGGCGCGAACCAGCCCGGCACGCGTCGGAAAGTGCGTTCGAAGTTCATCTATCTCGAGCAGCGGCATATAAGGCTTAGACGATCAGAGGCCGGAGCACGGCGTGACGGCCAAATAAAACCTTACTCAAATAAGTTTTTCCTGGCAATGGGCAGACAACCTTAATCATCGCAGATCACTCAAATCAGTGCTAAAATGTCATGCGCGTTGCGTGAGTCTTATGTTCGCTGATCGAGGTACCTCAAGTTTGAAGAATCGAACGTTTTTCCTATTGTCCACTATCGTGCTGCTTACGGCTTTTTCGGCTGCAAGTGTTCCGGCACAGAACGGCAGCGGATCGGCCGTACGCCCGACCCGCAGCGAAACAGCAACCGTGCCCGAGGCCGGTGTCGTTACGACCGACCGAATCGAAGACGATTTCTCAGAAGCTCTTTCTGTCATTGAGGCAAACTACTTTGGCGGCAAAAAGCTTAACTACAACGACGTCGTAAAGACAGCTATAGACTCGGCACTCCACACCCTAGATCCTCATTCGAATTATTTTGACGCGAAAGAGAACGAACAGTTTCGCGTTGACCAAAGCTCTCGTTATTTCGGTATCGGAGCAACCATCGGCGACCTCAGCGATGAAAAAGGCAACGTCATCGCTACATACATAAAGGCGACTTTCGACGGTGCTCCCGCAAATCGAGCCGGGCTTCGATACGGCGACAAGATCGTTGAGGTCAATGGCGTTTCAATGCTCGGCAAGCCATATCCCGAAGTGCGGAATGCCCTTCGCGGGCCTCGCGGAACCATTGCCAAAATGGTCGTCGAGCATCTCGCGACGGGGCAACGAGAAACCGTTGAGATCACACGCGATGCGGTCGCTCAGCCGTCAATAAGCGAAGCCTATATGATCCGCCCGGGTGTCGGGTACATGGCTATGCGCGGCGGATTTAACCAAACGACCTATGCGGAGTTCGTTACCGGAATGCGGCGTCTGAAATCTGAAGGTATGCAGCAGCTTATACTCGATCTTCGGGATAATGGCGGCGGACTTGTCGGACAGGCTTTTTACGTCGCTAAGACATTTCTGTCAAGCGGACAAACCATCTTCACGCAAAGGGGCAGGCTCGAGGGAGTTACCGAACCGTATCGTTCAGACAACCGTTTCCCCGAGCGCGTCCCGCTCGTCGTTCTTGTGAACAGAAACACTGCGTCGGCTTCCGAAATACTTTCGGGAGCATTGCAGGATCATGATCGTGCCTTGATCGTCGGCGAGAGTACATTCGGCAAGGGCCTTGTACAAAATCCGTTCCAACTAGATTACGGCTCGATGCTTCTGCTCACGATCGCAAAGTATGAAACGCCGTCAGGCCGCCTGATCCAGCGCGATTATTCGAACGGCGAGCTTTACAATTACTACACCGAGGGCGGCTCGCTTCGTGACGAGAACGATCTGAATAAGCACAGCGGACCTGCGAGCAAAACGGACACAGGACGCAGTGTGTTTAGCGGCGGCGGCATCAATCCCGATGTTGACGTCAAGCCGCAAACGATACCGATCGAACGCGCCAGGATCGAAAATCGTATGGCAAGCCCGATATTTGCCTTTGCGATGAACCTCGTTACAGGCCGCGTCAAAGGGTTTGAGAACTATAAGATCGAAAGGCCTATATTATTCGACTATGACATTAAAAAGACCGATTATCCCGTGACCCAAGGCCTTTACAATGCCTACAAGCAGTTTGCCGCGACCAATTACAAGATCAGCGGAGCCGCTACGGACAGCGAACGCGAATTTGTAGAGCGAATGCTGAGGACGGAGCTCATAACTGCAGCTTTCGGTTCACAAACATCGCAGCAGGTATTCAATGAATACGACACTACGCTTCTTAGGGGTATAGAGCTTCTTCCGCAAGCAAAGGCCCTTGCGATAGAAGCGATGAAGGCCCGGAACACTACGCCGGATCCGGTTAACTAAGCAACTCATTCGATAAAAGACGGCGGCAGTTCTTCGCATGGAGGAACTGCCGCCGAATTCTATTGCTCTGCGCCCTATTGCATTATCCAGCTGAACAGCAAATAGATCAGGTAGCCGACCGCTATCAAGAGGACGATCCCGAAAACAGCTAAGCCGCCAACGAATAACTTGAATTTTTTATAGCGCCCCTCATCCGGCGGCGAAAGTTGATTCTGGGGAAAATATGGCGGCGGTCGATTCATAAAACACTCCTTTTCTGATTAACGCGGCAATGGCCTTTCGATATTGGCAAGGCCGTAGGCGAGCACGGACACAAGCGAAGCGTTCTGCGCGAACTCTTCCGGTATCACCTTATCAAGCGTGTCTGCCGCAGTATGATGATAGTTAAAATAAGTCCGCTCGTCGAACCAAGGTGCAAAACTTGGGACGCCCTGCCTTGTCAAAGGGCTAATATCCGCACCCACACCGTCGCGCCATTGAGAAAGGCCGGCTCCTTGAGCGGACAATACCTTCGAGATCGGTTGAAGGTAAGCGAGAGCATTACGATCGCCCGCAAAAGAGAATCCTAAAGGATGCGAGGCTCCGAGGTCGGCCTCGATCGCGGCAAAGTGGTTGGCGTAGTTGCCTTTCTCGGCCTCGGCATACGCAGCACTGCCGCGTCCGCCATTCTCTTCGTTCATCCATGCGATCACGCGAATGGTTCGTTTCGGACGAAGGCCGAGGGCTTTTAGCGCCGCCGGAACCGACATTGCGGCGGCAACGCCCGCCGCATCGTCGATGGCGCCACGGCCCGTATCCCACGAATCAAGGTGCCCCGAAACGATCACTATCTCGTCCGGTCGTTCGGTACCTTTAAGATCAGCTATCACGTTGTAGCTTTCGACATCGGGCAGCGTTTGCGGCCGAAGTGTCAGATGAACTCGGACCTTTCCCTCCTTTGCCAGCCATGCAAGCGTTTCAGCGTCTTCGAAGCTGACGGACGCGGCCGGGACCTTCGGAACGCCGTCTTCGTAACCCATTGAACCCGTGTGTGCCAGCCTATTCTGATTCGCACCGGCACTGCGAACCAAAGCTGCAACGGCACCAAGCTTCGCCGCCGCGATCGCACCGGCAAAGCGATACTGAACGGCATCGCCATAGGCAGCGAGGCCAAAGCCGCTGTTCGCCATTGCAGTATCGAATTTGTGGTTGAACAATACGATCTTACCGGCGACGCCACCGCGACCGAGCCGTTCCAGCTCCTCAAAATCCTGTACGACCACGATGTCTGCCGTAACACCTTCGGGCGGCGTCGCCACGCTGCCGCCAAGCGTGGTGAGTACGATATTCTGCGTCGTCGCAGGCGTCATACCGGGCCAAGAGACGATCTCGGCGCGTTCTTCACCCCGAACCCAATGCGGCACCATACATTTCTGCAGCCGGACATCGAGGCCGAGCTTTCGCAGTTCCGCCGCCACATATTCCACAGCCTTTGCGGCCTGAGGCGAACCTGAGAGGCGCGCGCCGATGTTGTTGGAAAGGTATGCGACCTGTCGGTAGCCATAATCACTTGCGAGTACGTGATCACGAATTCTCTCCATCGCACTAAGCGTGCCGGCTGAATACAACTGAGGCGTCGGCGATGGGGCCTGAGCAAGCAGTGATGAGGTGAGTACGAGCGAAAATACGGCGATCAATACGGTTCTCATTGGACAATCATAATCGCTTGCAATTCTTTCTTGCAATTTCTTATGCGATAATATCGGCGAAGATCATTCTACGAGGTATGCCAATGAAACGATTGTTGATCGCTCTGACCGTGCTTTTCGCAGTGACCGGTCTCGCTCTTGCTCAAGCTCCGTTCACCGTAAAAGACCTTATCGCAATGAAGCGTGTCGCTGACCCGCGCGTTTCGCCTGACGGCAGGACGGTGCTGTACACCGTCGGTGTTGTTGACCTTGCGTCGAACAAAACGCTTACGCAGATATACTCCCGTCCGGTTTCCGGCGGCGCAGAAAGGCAATTGACGAACGACTCAAGCTCATCGAGCCAGCCGCGTTGGTCGCCTGACGGTAAGCGGATCGCTTTCGTTCACGGCGGCCAGATTTGGACTATGGACCCGAACGGTTCCGACCGCCGCCAAGTTACGAGTCTGTCAACAGGTGCCGGCGGGCCGGTTTGGTCCCGCGACGGCAAGCAGATCGCCTTCGGTTCAGACGTTTATCCGGAATGCACTTCTGATGCCTGCAATAAAGCCGAAGCGGAAAAGGCTGAGAACAGCAAGGTCAAAGCCCATGTGACCGAACGCCTTTTGTTCCGTCATTGGGTAGAGTGGCGCGATCGACTGCGTACACATGTTTTTGTCGTCTCATCGAGCGGCGGCATTGCGCGTGATGTAACACCGGGCGACTTCGATGCTCCGCCTTACGGCGCGGCGACGGGCGTCGATTATACGTTCACTCCTGACGGTAGCGGTATCGTATTCTTGCGGAATCCCGATAAGGTTGAGGCCCTTTCAACGAACAGCGACATTTATATCGCATCGCTGTCGAAAGGCGAGGCAAAAAATATAACCGCAGCGAACCACGGCTACGACGCATCGCCGATGTACACGCCGGACGGCAGATATTTGCTCTATCGGTCGCAAGCGACCGCCACTTTCGAGGCTGACCGCTGGCGAATAATGCGTTACGACCCAAAGACCGGTGAAAGTGTTGAATTGACTCGCGGGTTTGACCAGCAAGTTGATGAATTTACCATCTCACCCGACAGTAAAACGGTCTATTTCACAGCGGGTCAACGCGGCAAAGCTCCGATCTTTAGTGTACCCGTTGAACCTGACTTCCGGCTCCGCATCGCCACGCACGTTTCACCGGTGGTGAACAATATATTTGCCTCATCCCTAAATGTTTCGGGCGACGGCAGTACGATCGTCTTTATTGCAAGCTCGAACGCCGCGCCTGCTGATGTGATGAAGGTTGCGGCCACCGGTTCCGGCCTTGAGGCTTTGACAGCCGCAAACAGGGACGCACTGCAAAAATTCGGCTTAAAGGCAGCCGAAGATGTCGAATGGACAGGTGCGGTCAACCGCAAGATCCATGGCTTTATCCTAAAACCGGCAAATTTTGACGCTTCGAAGAAGTATCCGCTTCTCGTTCTGATCCACGGCGGGCCGCAGGGAGCGTGGAATGATAACTGGGGCTATCGTTGGAATCCGCAGATATTTGCAAATGCGGGTTATGTCGTTTTTATGCCAAATCCGCGAGGTTCGACCGGTTACGGGCAGCAGTTCGTAAACGAGATCACCGGTGATTGGGGCGGTAAAGCGTTCGTTGACATCAGCAATGGTGTAGCGATGGCCGTGAAGCTCCCATTTATCGATAAAGGCCGTATTGGCGCCGCGGGAGCCAGTTACGGCGGGTATATGGTTGATTGGCTGCTCGGCCACAATAACGATCCGCGCTTCAAATATAGGGCGTTTGTATCGCACGCGGGCGTTTATAATCTCGAAAGTATGTCCACTGCGACCGAAGAGCTCTGGTTCGTTAATTGGGAATTCAAAGGTTTTCCGTGGGAGAACCGTGTGAACTACGAACGATGGTCGCCAAGCCGATTCGCAAAGAATTTTGATACGCCGACGCTCGTAACAGCCGGCGAGATCGATTACAGAGTTCCGGTCGATCAGAGCTATCAGCTTTTCACAACGCTGCAATTGCGAAATGTGCCGTCAAAGCTCCTGGTCTTTCCGGATGAAGGCCATTGGATACAGAAGCCGCAGAACTCCGAACTTTGGTACAACAATGTCCTTAATTGGTTCAACAAATACCTCAAGTAGGCCTTTATGAGATTTAATAAATTTTTTACGGCGGTACTCTGTACCGCCATTCTGTATATTTTTGCGCTTTCGGTTGGCGGACAAGAACCGGCGAATTTCGACCGGCCGCACGACTTTGATGTTCAGCACTATAAGATAGGCGTGAATTTTGATCGTGCAGCAAAGAAGGTTCTCGGCGATACGACCGTAACGCTGAAACCGACCATCAGCGGCCTTAAGCAGTTCGAGCTTGATGCAGTAGGCTTCGCATTCAGTTCAGTTACGCTTGAGTTGACCGGCAAGCCATTGGCATTTGCCGCGAAGCCGAACTCTGTGGTCGTTACACTCGACCGCGCATATCAGCCTTCCGAAACGATCGCTGTCCGATTCATTTATACAGCAACACCAAAAAAGGGAGTTTATTTTGTAGATGAGGAAAAGGAAGGGCCGCACAAACACTCCGCACAAATATGGACACAGGGTGAGCCTGACGAGGCGCGGCATTGGTTCCCTTCGTTCGATTTTCCCAGTGATAAAGCCACGACCGAAGAGATCATCACGGCAAACTCTGATGAGACGGTTGTCGGGAACGGCGAACTTCTCGGGAAAAGTGATGCGGGCGGCGGCAAGAGTGTATGGCATTTTAAGATGCCCGTTGCCCACTCGACCTATCTTGTCTCATTTGTGATCGGTAAATATGTTCGCATAGACGATAAATTCAAGGACGTGCCGCTCGGGTTTTATGTGTATCCGGAAAAAGAAGCAACCGCACATTTGGCGTTCGATGACACGAAGAAGATGATGGCGGTCTTTGAGAAGGTGACCGGCGTGCCGTTCCCGTACAACAAATACGACCAAACCGTCGTGGCTCAATTCCAATTCGGCGGTATGGAGAATATCACTGCAACCACATTCTCTGACGCTGATATCTTTCTTGCGGATTTTGAATTCGGCCGCTCGCTTACCGTCGATCTTGTATCACACGAACTCGCCCACTCGTGGTTCGGCGACCTTGTAACCTGTAAGAACTGGGCGGAATTGTGGCTTAATGAAGGCTTTGCGACCTATATGGAAGCGGTGTATCGCGAAGAATCGATGGGACGAGACGCTTACCTGACCAAGGTGCGTTCCGATGCTGCGCAGTTCATCGTGAATGACATGGTTACAAAGAGACGCCACGGCCTTTACAATTTGCGGGCCGGCGAGATGGATAAGTTGTTCGATGTCTCGGCCGTAACATATAACAAAGGCGGCGTTATACTACACATGCTGCGCGAACAGATCGGCACAGAAAACTTTTGGAAGGGCGTCAATGCATATCTGAACGCCCATAAATTTGGCAGCGTTACAACTCCCGACCTTCGCAAAGCTATGGAGACTGCGTCGGGGCAAGACCTGGGATGGTTCTTCGACCAATGGGTTTACCATTCGGGTGCCCCATATCTGACAGTAACGCCGACCTACACGGCCTCAAAAAAGAAGCTGACATTGAGGGTCGTCCAGACGCAGCAGGCCGATGCCATAGTACCCGCCGTCTTTCGCCTTCCGCTTGATATCGAGATCAAGACAGCCGCTGGCAAGATCGTGATGCCGGTCGAAGTGACAAAACGCATCGATACATTCACCTTCGATCTTTCCGGTAGGCCGTCTGCCGTCACACTCGACCCGGAAATGAAGGTTCCCGCGACGAATACCAAGGTGCAGAAGATCGTCTATCGGAAATGATCGCGGATGACGTGGATAAAATAAAAAAAGGTTCCGCTCTTGCGAACGGAACCTTTGCTCTTTGAGAAGACGGATGTCTGCTTCATACGTTGAAAAAGAAGAGCAGGAAGCACGCTCGAACCACTGCCTTATATCGGCGGATCCGTCTTTGTAACTTCTTTGCCACACCTACGAGGTTAGCTGCCGGGCTAGGAACGAAAGAGTATCCCCGCATCACGCTGATGCCTCGCCCCGTTCCGGAAAATACCGGAAATTGGGTCCCCCGCGTCGGTTCACGATGAACCGGCCTCGGTGATCGACTTTTCAACATGAAGATATTAGCACAGAAATATCGCCAACTTCAAGACAAAATATAAATTACGCCGGTTTATACAATTGATACAGCATAAGATACACGATCACGCCCGTGATCGAGACATACATCCATATTGGAAGGACGAACTGCGCGATCTTTTTGTGTCCGGCCAGCCGGCCTTTCAGCGCCCAGTACATAATGAACACTACAAAAGGAGCGACAAGCGCGGCGAGGATCGTATGGGATGTCAATATCGTGAAGTATATCGGCCGTGCAAGCCCTTCGCCCAAGAACTTCGTCGGCCCGAATCCGAAATAATATGTCTTTAGCGTGTGAAGCGTAATGTACGAGACCATGAACAAGGCAGAAACGACCCCGGCTGAGATCATGCATGTCCGATGTGCACCATTGCGGCCTTTTACAATAAAGATAAAGCCGGCGATCAGGAATAATGTGCTGATACAGTTAAGTACAGCGTTTATGTGAGGCAATGTTTCGAGCATCATTTCCAGTATGCAAGAAGGAAAAGCAACACAGCCCAAAGGACGCCCATAAAATGCCAGTACCAGCCGATAACACGAACCATTGCCTGCCGCCTTTCGACCTCGTACGGGCCGTTGACCGGCTTCCATGCCTTGTAAAGAAGGCTTCCCAAAGCCGCCATTCCGCCGGAAACATGGGCAGCATGAACCGCGGTAAGAAGGTAGAAAAAGCCCGAATAAGGATTACCGCTGAGATAATATCCGCGCTGCATCAGCTCAAACCAAAGCACAAGCTGCGAAGCGATAAAAAGCCCGCCGAGTCCCGCCGTGGCCTTCAGCAGCGTTCTCGCCCGGGCGTGTTCACCTGCGATATAGCGGCGCTCGAACAGAACGTAAGTAATACTACTTGATAAAATAAGTATTGAGCTGATCCAGACTTGGAACGGCACCGAAAAAGGCTGCCATTCCGCCGCTTTGTTGGTTTCAAGAACGACGTATGCGGCAAAAAGTCCGCCAAAGGTCATTAGGACCACGATAAGAAGAAATCCGGTCAGGATTCGGTAACGCGCGGGGTAGGAGTCACGCATCCACTCATCATTGCCTTCGTCGCCATCAGAGCCGCCTCCGCCGCCTCTTCCTCCGCGGCCGCCGGAACCGCCGTCGCCGGTACCGATCGAAATACCGGATCGTTCCGCAGGATCTTCGGCAAGGGCGATATCGTCAAGTGTATCTACTGTGCCTACATTCATTGCTCTAGTTCTTGTCAGCAACCATCAAAATATAAAGTAGCGGAAGATAAGTTATGGTTACAAAAAAGAGCCTCCGCGCGGCTGCATCCGTTCGCTTCAACGCGGCTCGGATGCTTTCGATAAGGTGCCAAACACCCAGTATCGAGGCACCCATTAAGAAGACCTTGCCCGAAAGCCCTATAAAATACGGCGATAAGCTGATCGGCAAGAGCATTATGGTGAACAGAAGTATCTGCCGGAACGTAAGCCGCCCGCTCGCATCGATCACCGGCAGCATGCGAATGCCGCCCTTGCGGTATTGCTCGCGAAGGTAATAAGCAATTGCGAAAAAATGCGGGAATTGCCAAACTGTCTGCAATGCGAACAATGCCCATGCCGCCATGCTTATTTCATTGGCGGCGGCGGTCCAGCCCATTAGCGGCGGCAAGGCTCCTGAGATCGCCCCGACGGCTGTAGCCGCAGTGGTCCGTGTCTTAAGCGGCGTATAAATGAGTACGTAAACTACAATAACCGCTAATCCAAGTACCGCAGTCAACGTGTTAACAGCAACGAACAGATAAATTTCCGCTGCGGTGCAGTGCAGGATCCCAAAGATCAGGGCTTCAGTGACCGTCAGCCGCCGTGTTGGCAGCGGTCGCCACGCTGTGCGGTCCATAAAACGGTCAATGTCGCGTTCGATGACCTGATTTAGCGATGCAACGCCGAAAAACAACAGCGTGATCGCGATCATTGCGTTCAGAAACAGAACGATATTGAACGGTGAACTTGAACCCAGATAGAACCCCGCGGCAGTCGTTGCGAGAACGAGCACAGCTACGCGGCCTTTCGTCAGGTCATAAAAAGCACGGAGCTTTGCGCCTAAGCTTGCAGTTCCGATATGACCGGTATTTATATCGACAGATGCCATTCAAAAAAGCGGATCGAACCGTAAGCTATTAGCATACCGTTTAGCCTTTCGTTCTACAAATTTCCGCGGCCGTCGCCGGCGTACGCAAAAGCCGTCTATTTGGTCGTTATGCGGATGACTTTAGCTATCCGGCGTGATAGTCTATCCTCAAGTAAATGGCTGCCGCAGAACAAAAGATCCGGCCCGCCCGGACACCACGAATAACGGTCTCCTTCCTTTTCGAACGTTTTTCCGAATTTATCAGTTCAGTTCGTTTTGGCATCATCCTGCTTTGCCTGCTGGTGCTGTTCTCGATGATCGGGATGCTCATAATGCAGCAGAACGTTGAAGGGTTCGATGCGTTCTATGTTTCCCTTACACCGGCCGAGAAGATCGTATATGGCCGGCTCGGCTTTTTTGATATTTACCATAGCTGGTATTTCAATTTCCTCCTGCTGATCCTTTCGCTGAACATCATTCTCGCATCGATCGATCATTTTCCGGCGGCATGGAGCTATATTGTCGATCCTATGCGGACCGCCACACGCAATTGGCTCGATTCGCAGAAGGAACACACGGCGTTCACGGTCAAAGCCGAAAGCATTGATGATATTACCCAACGGGTCAGCAGCGTTTTTTCAAAGACCGGTTTCACGCCGGTGGTATCAGAGACGCAGGACCTGCAATACGGCGTAGATGCTGACGGGAAAAAGGACTTCTCTGTCATTACGGAGCATCGTTCGCACATCGTGTTCGGTCAAAGGGGCAAATGGAATCGGCTTGGGGCATACATTGTGCATACGTTCCTCCTCACGCTGTTTCTCGGCCACTTTGTCGCATTAAGGACCGGATTTGACGCGGACCTGAGGCTCGAGCCTGGGGTCGTTACCGATCAGATCCAAATGATCGAATATAACCTCGATCAGAAATCTCGCTATAACGTACAGCTGCCGTTCAATATCGAGTGTACCGATATCCAGCAAACGCTGATAAATCCGGGCGGAGCGATCGATGTAACAAATACTCTCGACTGGCGTACTCAGATGAAGATCGAAGATCCGCAGTACGGCACCCGCATCGCAAATGTGAGCTTGAATGAGCCTTACACATACAGAGGCTACAGATTCTTTCAGGCTCAAACCATTCCGCTGGGTTCGGCACGCAATGCCACGATAGAATTGACGCCGCAAAAAGGCGGCGAACCGCTGACCATCGACCTCGCACGCGGTGCATCGACGACGCTTGTCGACGGCACAAAGGTGACGTTCAGCGAATTCCAGCCTGACTTTACGTTCGGCTCTGACGGTAAACCCACGACGCGAAGCGGCGATTACAACAATCCTGTTGCGATCCTTACCGTAAAACCTGACGGTCAGCCTGCCCAAAGCGTCTTTGCCTTTGCACAGAAGCTTGGCGACAATGTGCCTGTCGCGGCACCGAAATTGGGTTATAAGTGGCATCTGGCCAATTTTGAAAAAGTTCCCTCAGCACATGTACTCTCTATAAAATACGACCCCTTCGACGGAGCCTTTATCGCATGGTATATCGGCGGTTTCGGGCTTATAGCGGCCTTAGGGTTCGTATTCTTTATCTCGCATCAAAGGCTTTGGGTTCGTATCGAGCCGACCGGCGACGGCCGCTACGAGATCCTTGCTGCGGGTCACACAAATCGAAATCCATTCGGATTTGAGGATAAATTCAAACAATTCGTCGAAGATCTAAGAGGTGAACTAGGATGACCGAATACGCTGAACTTCCCTATGTTCCTGTCAGGGAGTCTGCTACCAAGGTGTTTATGCCCGCACTGATCGTGATCGTGGCGTCGTTTGCGATGCTTGCGCTTCGGATGGAGGTCGGGGCTTCTTTTATTAGTGACGGCGCTCTGATGATGCTTGCTCTTGCTTGCTACATTCTTGCTGCATTGTTCCAATTGACAAATCTTTGGGCACCGTCATCAATGTCGGAGAAGATAGCCTATTGGGGGGCTTGTCTGGGTGTCTTTTTCAATCTTTCAAGCTGGCTTGTCCGCTGGGTAGCATTCTACGAGCACGAGATCGCAATTATGCGCGAGAGCGGAAATCAGGCAACGCCGTGGATCTTCCGCTATATTCCGTTCGCAAATTTGTACGATCTCAGCCTCGCTTTTGCGTTCGGAGCGGGCATTGCAAGCATACTCTTTGCTAAACGCAGGAGTTTTCGGATGATAACGGCGTTCACGCTTCCGCTTGCGGCACTGATCCTCTCGCTTGCACGCTTTATCGGCGGTGAGTTCGTCAATCTGCCGCCGGTACTTGATTCTTATTGGCGGCCGATCCACGTCGGAACGGCATCATTGAGCTATGGCGTCGCCCTCGTATGTTTTGCGGTAGCGGTCATTTATCTGCTTAAGGACGGCGTCAAGGTCGAGGCAATGGCCATTTGGTCGAGCCTTTTTGCCTTTAGCGTAATTGCGACGGTCAGCAAATTCTCAGTTTTCTCGGCATTGGTTTATCGGGCAGGCCTCTTTGTTCAGACCAATGACGGAGCAAAGCCGTTCACGGCGCCGTTCCGGCTTGACCTTCCGTACGCAGGGCCTGCGTTGGCTCTTGCAGGGGCCTTGCTCGCGGGTGTTATCGTTGCATATTCGATCTACATTTTCAGGAACAGTATCGCCGCGCAAAAGATCGGCCGCATACTTCTCATAGCGGCGTTTGCGATGCAGATCGTCTCACTTGGCATCGTTATCAGCGGCATCAAGACCACCGACGGCGTTTACAGCAAGCTTCAAACGCAGCTTGCGGCTGACCCGTATCAAATGACCGTCGCGGGAATGGCACTGGCCGAGAACCAGCAAATGACCGCTCAGGAGCTTTCTGCGCTCACGGCAACGCAATACGATCAGATGGCGAAGAACTATTTGCAGCGCGTCGGTGATCGTCTGTATCTGAGCCTGAATACCAATCCCGTGGAGGTCGCTGCCCTCCTCACGGCGATCGTCGGAACATTCTTCGTCATTCTGTTCGGGATCAAGACGGAGAAACTCCGGGCGCACCTTCCGAGTCTTGACGCTCTGGACAGCCTTATGTACAAAACCGGCTGCCTCGCGTTCGCGGGACTTGCGATGTTGCTGATCACAGGGGCAATATGGGCGAACGAATCATGGGGCCGGCCGTGGGGGTTTGACTCGAAAGAGACCGGTGCACTTGTGGCGTGGCTGACCTATGCGGGATTTATTCACGCACGCATTTCGCGCGGCTGGAAAGGCAGGCCGTCGGCGTATTTTGCGATCGCCGGCTTCCTGTTTGTGATCTTTACTTATCTCGGCGTGAGCTACTTATTGAAGGGGCTGCACAGCTATGCCTAGGGCGTGTCGATCGCGAATTTGTCTATCGTAAAAAGCGAATAGGTTGCCGATCGGCCGTCCTTTAACACGACAACAAGGTTCGAGCCTTCGATAGTAACTTTCTCGATCTCGGTCATAGGACGATCGATCTTTCGGCCGTCCTTGAACACTACCAAGAGCCTGATCTGCATAAGCGGGTCAGGCTTTTTCTTGTCAACGGGCGGGCTTTCACGCACAGCAGCCGCGGCCTTTTCGCCCTTTCGCTGTTCTTTGCGTGGCGGGCTATCAACCGGCTTCTTCGGAGCGGCCTTAGACTCTCCCTTCTTCACGGTCTCGGACGTACTATTTTTTTTAACAGACGGCCGCGATCCTGCCGACGACACGATCTTCGACTTTTGTGCGATCACGAGTGAAGGCGTTGGACGCGAAGCCGCTTCATCCGTTTTCGGCGATAGCTCATTTACCGTTTCAGGCTTTTTCCGTTCGATGATCGTACCAACAGAATTCACCTTTGTATCAGTTTCCTGTGTTGAAGCAACTCTCGGCGCTTCCGCTGCCGCTGCTGATCGTGCTGCGACAAAACCACCGCCAAATTTGATCTGAAACGTTGCCGGATCGTCACCCGGAGGGCGGCCTTGGATGCGCAGTAGCAGATTCTCGGGCTTTCGGAGATAGATCAGCTTTCCGGTTTCATTCACCAAACCGTCCGAATAAACTACGATCTTTGCAAGCGGCAGCATTCCCTCGGCAATAAAAATGTCTATATCACCGTCAAAATGCTTTGTAATGACACTGACGAACATATCGCCGCGGTCGCCGCCGAAGGCGAAGTAATATGTCGTCAGCCGAGCATCGCCGATATCACGCGGCTTGACCGTTCCGGAAACGGCATTGGTTTCAAGCGGAGTAGGAAAATTGACATCGCTCGATTGACCCACAGCAGTGATGCTTGCTGCGAAGGAGAAAATACAGATGAATATTGATCTTAACGACATTTACGCGAGGTCTTTGCGAAAATGCACAAGGCGCGCCGATTCATGATATCCGAGGCGTATATGTGCGGCGATACTATCCTCATTACCAAGTTCCGTATCAGAAGCCATCTCGATGCAGCCGGAATCATGAGCCCATTGCTCTGCATTCGCAACAAGTATCCGGCCAACGCCGGTTCGCCTAAATTCCGGCTCAACATACCAACCCTCAAGATAGCCGACGTGATCCGTTTCGCAGTCTTCGGCGAAATTACGGATCGATGCCTCTAAAAAGCCGATAAGTCGATCGCCCTCCGCCGCAACCAGTACGAGCTGCGTTTCCGGATGCCCGCTGATCTCAGCCATTTCCGCGCGATGCTCCGCTTCGGGCGTCTGATCCCAAAGCAGCATCCTGAGCCGCAGCCAGTCACTCGCATCTTCAGCCTTAGCAGGCCTTATAACGACCTCAAGTGGTGCCATTAAAAAGAGATGATAGCAGTAAATGCCCGGCCGGTAAATAAGAAATGCCGGCATGAGCACCGGCATTTCCACTGAAACGATCGTTGCGGATCAGCCGACCTTCGCGGCTTGAGCCTTACCGCTCAAAACCTCGAGCGCCTTCTTAAGCTGAATATCCTCATCCGAAGCGGCCGCCTTTGGTGTTGGGGTCGGCGTTGGCGTCGCATTCGGATCGGTCGGGTTCTCAACCAAGGTTGAAGGGTCGAGCGGCTCCGGAATATCCGTACGTTTGACCTCGATCGACGGCTTAATACCCATTGAATCCTTATTCTCGCCCAAGAACGGCTTACCGTCGCCGGACGCCCATCGTGCAACGGTAAGCAGCAGGCCGTCGCCGCTCTTCAGCGTGAACAATTGCTGTTCGGTCCCCGCGCCGAACGTCCTCTCGCCAATAACCTCTCCGCGTTTCTTCTCATTGAAGGCTGCCGCGACCGCTTCGGCCGCACCCGCGGTGCTCAAATTGACAAGCACGGCCGCTTCGCCGTCGAATATCGTTTTTGCAGGGTCAGCACTGTAGGACTTCAGCACCTTACCTTCCTGTCCTTGGATCGTCGCCAATACACCATCCTTTATAAACAGATTGGCAACGGCGGCGCCTTCGTCGAGCTTTCCGCCGGCAACGCCTCGAAGGTCAAGGATGATCTTTTCGACGCCCTGTTTCTTGAGCGATTCAATATTGCTGCGAATATCTGCCGATTCACCTTCTTCAAGGCTGAAAACCTTGACAACTCCGATCTTCCCGGTTTCGATGCGGCTTTCGGCCTTCGGAATAGTATAGGAGCCGCGCGTTACCTTGATCGTCTGCGGCTTCTCAGTAGAACGCAGAACACGGAGCGCGACCTGTGTGTCCGGTTTGCCCAGGACGATCTGTACCGCATCGTAAAGTGAAACATCTCGTGATGCCTTGCCGTCAATATACTCGATAACATCGCCCGCCTTTATTCCGGCTTTGTCTGCAGGCCCGCCCTTAACTACCGATACCACATACAAAAAGCCCGAAACCTGTGAAAACTCAGCTCCGATGCCAACTTTCCCTTCGCTCGGCCCGGCTTTGTATTCCTTTACTTGCTCAGGCGTTAGATATGATGAATACGGATCAAGGCCCGCGGGTAGCCCTCGCAATGCTCCAAGCCGTACCTTCGACATATCGGGATCGTCAACGTAATCATTCTGGATATGCTGAAGAACTGCATCGAGAAGCCGGAGTTGCGATTGCTTATCATTGCCTGCCTGCTGTGCATTTGCGTTCAGCAGCGAACCGATGAGCGGCAATCCGCCCACGACGGCGTAAAGAGCAATAGCTCCGGAGATCAAAAGAACGGACAGTTTGCCGCGAAATGACATATAATACCCCAACAGGTCTTACTGCAAAGTAATTATCATTGATACCTTGACTTCGTGCAACAAAAGGAAATAACTAATTCCCCCGAAATTACAGAAGCGGCGGTCGATCTGCCGGGCAGGATAATTGCGCTCGATCCCGGCACAAAACGGATCGGCATTGCTATATGTGACGAATCCCGCATCACGATCCGGCCATTGCCCTATTTCGCCCGGTCGAGTTGGAAAAAACTCCTTTCACACGTCACAAGGCTTATCGGTGACTTTGATGCGAAGATGTTGGTCATCGGTTTGCCGCTTGCTTCGGATGGAGCGGAACAGGATATGTCCGTTGAGGCACGCGATATGGCCCGTAAATTCAGCCTTTCGCTCACAATTCCGGTGATACTTCAGGACGAGCGTGTAACGTCATACGAGGCGAAGCGCCGCTTGTGGGAGCGCGGGCTAAGTCTCAAAGAGGCCAAGGAATTCGTTGACAGTGAAGCCGCCTGCGTGATCCTGGAAGATCTTTTGGCGTCGTCATCGTCCGCAGCCGCAAGGAAATAGGAACACAATATGCTTAACGCGGATGCAGCACGACCGTTGCTTTTGCCGCAGCCAATATAGCCGCGTCGCTGAACGGGAATGCGGCGGACGTCCCAAGCCGCCACAGATCGAACTGATCTTTATAATGGGGTGAAGACGGCAAACCGCTTTCGCCGAGCGGGATCAAATGCCGCGTCGCATCCCAGTTACCGGGCGAAGCAATCAGCCGCATTGATACGCTCGAACCGACATTCGGCGATTGTCCGCTTCCTGCAATACCGACCGACGGCGTTGCGAATTGTTTTCCGATCAAGGGCAGGCCGGCCAGCGGATGCGGAAAATTCGAAACGAAGACGCTGCCCCACGTCCGATCTGCACCGATCTTCTTGCTCTGCTCATCGTCGCAGCCCTTGATCAGATCGTTGAATGAGTTCACGTTCGGCGGCAGCCAATAATTCAATTCGTTCTGCAATGCGGGAAGAAGCACCCGCTCGCGGATCATTGATGCCGGTGCGGGTTTGAATGCGTCCGCCATCTTGCCCGCAACGCAGTTCCGAATGCTGTCGATCAGTAACGCTGTATGACTCTGCGGCTCCATCTCGCCGTCCCATTTCTTTAGCTCCGCAAGCGTCGATGGCGAAACCGCCCCGCGTTTCTGTACCTCTTCGGAGAATTTCACGAGCGGAATATTATACGCACTCAACTGAACGTCACGAACGTCGTCCATATCAAGAGCTTTCTTTGCGGAGAGCATATCCAATATCCGCCTTGCCCTCCAGGGTGCCGCCGCTCCGCGTGAGATCTGTTGGTATTTGTACGACGTTCCGACGATCCGTTGATTCGCAGTAACTATCAGCCCGCTTGGCGGGTCGAACAAATGCGGTAACTCGCCAAACGGGATATTGCCGATCCAGTCGCCGTCCCTTGTTGAGCCGTCATAGGGCAGCGATCCGTCGCCTTTGCGTCTGATCGGGATGCGTCCGGCCGCATACCAACCGATGTGGCCTTTAACGTCGGCATAAACGAAGTTCTGGGCAGGGCCGCCGTATGTTTTCACCGCGTCTTTGAAGCTTTTCCAGTCCTTCGCCCGATCGAGTTGAAAGAACGCTTCAAACTCGGCATTATTGGGGTCAAACGCGGTCCATTTCAGAGAATACTTTTCGTCGCCTTCATCCGTAATGATCACGCCGTTGTGCGTTTCGACAACATCCAAGACAACCGTTTCAGTAGCGGTGGATGAAAATCCTTTCCGCACAAGGATATTCTCCCTTCGTACGTTGGGAGCCTTCCAACCGTCCGGTGTCTTTACCTCGCCTTTTTCGTTAAAGGTCTCAAGGTAAACATCCTGCACATCAGGCCCGACATTAGTTGCACCCCAGGCGATCGCGTCGTTGTGTCCGAGAATGATGCCGGGTACGCCCGGGATCGTTACCCCTGCGACGTGTACCGCCGGCGACGCCAATTCGCTCAGGTACCAGATCCCGGGAGCAGAAGCCGCCAGATGAGGATCGTTCGCCAAGATCGGCTTGCCGTCCACGCTGCGTTTGCCCGAGATCACCCAGTTATTGCTGGCTGCGAGTTCATCAGCAAAAAGACCGACCTGAGTGAGGGCAGCCTCCCGGATCTCTGCATCCGCAACTACTGATCGTAAAAGGCCGCCCGACACGCTGACGCCGGATCGAGTTGGCCTTCGGTCGATCTTCACGTCTTTACCATAAAGGACGACATCATAGGGCGTTACATTTACTTTCAGATCAGCGACCTTATTTGCCGGCAGCGTTTTACGAATATTCGCTTCGAGCAGATCATAGCTCCACGTCGTGCTTAATGCATCAGCAAGGATCTTGCCGACGACTATCGTGTCTGTCGCTTCCCACGGGCGGGGCCTATAGCCGAGTATCTGAAATTCAGGCGGGAGAGTTTTCGCATCGAGGGTCGAAACGTACGCATTGACTCCGGCCGCATACGCGTTGAGGGCCTCGCGAAGCTGCGGGCTGAGCGTTAAGAGGCTTTTTTCCGCGATCAATGCGAAGCCAAAGCGTCGGAAGCGCTTATCCTGCGCAAGCGCCCGCTCTCCAAAGATCTCAGCCGTTTCGCCTCGGGCTACACGCCGCAAAAGGTCCATTTGCCACAGCCTGTCGCCGGCCGTAATGTAGCCCTGTGCAAAATACAGATCCTTCTCGTTAGCTGCCTTTATGTATGGAATTCCGCGGCCATCACGTTGAACGGTTACAGGCCGGGATAGGCCCGCAACAACGAGCTGCGAGTTCTCCGGCTGTGAATGAACCAATGCCGTTAAGCCGGTCAAAAGGATCGCGGCAAAAAATACTTTTTTCATAAGGCCAAATACTCTGCGAAAGCAGGCTAAGTTTGCAATCCCGCCGCTCCGAAACTAAACTCTCAAATGAGTGTGCACCCTTAGCTCAGTTGAATAGAGCGTCTGACTTCGGATCAGAAGGTCGCAGGTTTGAGTCCTGCAGGGTGTACCATCGCTCCGATCGATACTAAATATCCGGAACCCAAAACACACGTCCCGAATGCTCGACCTTTTTTAGGCCAAGCGACGGCAGATCACTCTCCGGCACACCAAGATACGTGAAATGCGGCAGATCGGACGTAACGGTCTGGAACCAGCCATGCTGTGCCAGGACAGCACGGACCGCTGCATTATCAAACTCCTTCACATCAAGAGCAAGCATCGAGAGATGCTGTGACGTGCCCGGCGGAGCGACCGAGTAGATGATCGATTTGTCGAGCGATTTTGCGAAATAGGTACCGTTCTCTTCAAGCCGCAGTATTTCCGGGACTTGCTCGAAGGGCGAAAGCTTCCTGATACGCGCGGCATCGGCGGCGGAAATACGGCCTTTGCCAACCCAGTATGTCAGGCCGGGATTCACGCGGCTTGCCCATAGTGTTACCGTCTGCTGGTAGCTCCGCCGAGCAGAATCGGCTCCGCGCGGCGAAATTGAGAGGCCTGACCGCCGTGCTTCTCCGATCGCTGCATTAAGTGCATCAAGCGCCGCCGTTTGCAGATCGACGGTAAAGCCGCCCACTGACGCCGTCGCGTGCTTGACGCTGTTCTGAAATGCGTTCACGTCCGCGGCATCGGCGAATACGACCTTGGTCGGCGGCGTAGCTCCGCCGCGAGCAACAAAGACCGCCCCATACTCGCGCAGGAGTAACTGTCCGGCATCGTCGCCGGGCCGGACCATTCCTGACGGAAGGTTCTTGATGAAATCTCCTGAAGAAGCCATTGTCGGCGTCGGTGAAGGCGCCGCCTTTCCTTTCGGCGGCGTTGCGCTCGCGGCAACCGGCTTCCCTATCGGTTCAGCGTTCAAATGCCTCGCGTTTGTCGATCCCATCGACCAGCATGAACAAGCGACAAGCCCGGTCATGGATAGAATTGCCAACTTAAGTTTCATAAGACTATTTTCCTGGCCCGGCAAGGAATTCGCCGACGATATCCTCTGCGGCCGTTATATGCGGCTTCATGAATACATCCGTTTCGATGAACGGCACACGCGAACGGATCGCTCTGTAGATCTCTTCCGTTCCGCTGCCCAGCCGCTTGGCACTCGGATCCTTCCTCTTTCGGAGATCGACGGCCTGCGCGGCACACAGTAATTCAAGGGCCAAGATCGAACGCACATTCTCGACGATCTGCCGCAGTTTTAACCCGGCGGTCGCGCCCATTGAAACATGATCTTCGACATTCGCCGAACTCGGTATCGTATCGACACTTGCGGGATGTGCAAGAACCTTATTCTCCGTGCAAAGCGCGGCCGCCGTGTACTGAACGATCATAAAGCCCGAATTGAGGCCGCCAGATTCGGTGAGAAATGCAGGAAGCACACCGGCGTTCGATGCTTCATCCGTCAGTCGCATTATCCGGCGTTCCGAGATGTTACCCAACTCGGACAACGCGATCGCCAAATAGTCAAAGGCCAATGCCAGAGGCTCGCCATGAAAGTTCCCGCCGCTCACAACCTCGATATTTCCGGCGTCATCGATAAAGATCAGCGGATTATCGGTTACCGAATTCAGTTCGATCCCAAGCAGCCATTCGGCATACAGCACAGCATCGGTGCACGCACCGTGTACCTGCGGAATGCAGCGGAGTGTGTACGCATCCTGTACATTTGTGGGGTCAAAACCGCGTATGAATTCACTGCCTTCAAGTATTTCCCTGAGCCGCTCGGCGCACTCGACCTGCCTCGGATGCGGCCGCAGTTTGTGGATCCGCTCGTCGAATGCCGAAACGGTACCGTTCAGAGCCTCAAGTGAGAGACAGCCGCTGATGTCGGCAAGTTGCGCGATCTTTCGTGCACGAGCAACTTCCAAAATGCCGATCGCCGTCATCACCGTCGTACCGTTCGTCAGAGCAAGCCCTTCCTTGGCTTTCAACACGATGGGCTGAAGCCCTGCTTTGCCGAGAGCTTCCGCACCTGACAGGATCTCGCCGTTCAACTCCGCCTCGCCTTCGCCTATCAAAACGCAGGCAAAATGTGCCAATGGGGCAAGATCGCCGCTTGCTCCGAGGCTTCCTTTTTCAGGGATCACAGGATGAATGCCGCGGTTCAAGAGTTCGAGAATAAGTTCAAGTGTCTCAGCCCTGATCCCCGAATGGCCGCGAGCAAGCGTATTGGCCCGTATCAGCATTACCGCACGCACGGTAGCCGTATCCAGGGCTTTTCCTACGCCGACCGCGTGGCTAAGTACGATATTTCGTTGGAGCTGTTCGACCTCTTCACGGCTGATCATCTTGTCTTTGAATGCACCGAATCCTGTTGTGATCCCATACGCGATCTCGCCACGATCAAGGAGAGTCTGCACAGCATCGGCAGCACGTTTGACGCTTTTACGAGCGTCATCCGACAGGACAACATACGGCTTTCGCGGTTTGCCGTAGGCGACCGCGAGCACTTGTTCAAAAGACAACTCCGAACCGTTGAGAACAACTGTTTCCATTGGAGATAATGATAGCAGAACTGCGGCCTAGATATTGCCCCTAACCGCCGACCCATTCTTTATGACCGCCATCGGCCGCATGTTGCCGAATTCATAAACTATCTGCCGCAGGTCAGTCTGATCCCATATAAGAAGATCCGCCGCCTTGCCGACTTCGATCGAACCATGCGTCTCGCCCAAACCTATGGCATGGGCAGCATTGATCGTTGCTGCATTCAGCAGCTCGGCCGGGAGCAGCTTCTGATATCGTGCGGCGATAGCCATCGCCATCGGCATAGATGGGCACGGTGCAGAGCCCGGATTATTATCGGTTGAAACAGCAACCGCACAGCCGGCGTCAATAAGCTTTCTCGCCGGTGCAAAGCTCATTTTTCCGCCGCTGAAATTCTCGGTCGGTATTACGATGCCAATCGTGTCGCTTACCGCCAGGCGCGCGATCTCGTCGTCTGATATCGCATCGAGGTGGTCGATCGAAGCAGCATCAAGATCTATCGCCATTTCC
>WBZO01000391.1_pt1 | contig 97308 bp, 72 predicted proteins | sample 5204261 | NCBI WGS metagenome assembly WBZO01 (sample SAMN12412400, study PRJNA552823) | activated sludge metagenome | isolation source: activated sludge from anammox sidestream of wastewater treatment plant... | place: USA: North Carolina | collected 2017-09 | reverse complement strand
GACGGCAGGCATCTCGACTTCGCCGACGGGACCTTCGACGTCAGCTACTCGCTGTCGTCAATCGAGCACTTCGGCGGGTTCGACGGCGCATGTCAGACGATGCGGGAGATGGCGCGCGTGATCAGGCACGGCGGCATCCTCGCGCTCGCGACCGAGTACGTGCTCTCTGGACCGCCGCACGAGGAGACGTTCCAGCCCGAAGAGATCCACGCGCTCGTGCGTGAATCGGGACTGGAGCTCGTCGAGCCGATCGACGAGCAGGTGTATCGCCGGTACGAGACGCCTCCGGTGAACGTCCGCCTTACCCCGTACCGGTCGCCGCACATGCTGGTCGAGATGGACGGCACGGTGTTCACGTCGGTGATGCTCTTCCTGCAAAAGCCATAAGCTGCACGACGCTGGCCGGGTCTAAAGACCCGGCCCTACGTACGGAAAGCCGGCCCTACGTACGGAAAGACGGCCCCACGCACGATGCGTCGTGTGTAGCCGCCGACCTTCAGGTCGGCCTCACCAGAACGAACGTACGTAGCGTCGGGTCTTCAGACCCGACGACGAATGCCTACGATCCTGGTCGATCGAGAGCCAGAGGCGCCGAGGTGATCGGCCGAAAGCGGATCTGCGCGCCGAGGTTCCGTCCGTCGGTAGCCGTGGGCTCCATCAGCCGCGGGACGAACCCGTCGGTCGAGCGCACCTTCAGCAGGTAGTTGTAGTCGCGCCAGCCGCGAACGCCTGACGCGGGAACGCGGAAGGTGGCCACCTTGCGCGGCTCGAGCCGCATGGTCGTCGGCGTGCTGCCGAGCGACATCGTGACGGTGGTCGCAATCGGCGATTCCGCCTCGACCTCGATCGCCTCGATCGGGTAGTCCGCCCTGACGATGATCTCCGCGCGCCCGCTTCCCGAGACCCACATGCCCCAGATCGTCGAACCGTCCTCGCGCCGGCCGACCGGCTCCGGCGGAAACGCGTGCGTGTCGAGGAAATACAGGAGGACCTCGCGGCCGTTCTGATACGGAATGTGGCCGCGCGGCGGCTGCGCCAGCATCACCGGCAGGTCGTTGGCCATCGTCAACTCGACCGGCAGCCGGCGGGCGAAGCCGCGCTCGGCGATCTCCCACGTGTTCTTCGCCGCGACGAACGGGTTCACCAGGATCTTCGCCGTGAACAGCGCGCCGCCCGCGAACGCGACGACGGCGTGCCACGGCAGCGCACGCGGCATCAGGAAGAACAGCACCGGGTAAACGCCCAGGAAGTAGCGGTTGCCCGGGGGGCCGCCTCCCCCGCTCCAGGTGTACGGCAGGAACAGCAGCAGCAACAGCGCCGCGCCCGCCGCGCCGAGGGCAATCATCACGCGCCACGGCTCGAGCCGCCGCTTCGAGAAGAGCCACGCGAGGACGGCGACGGCGCCGGGAAAGAAGTACGGCACGAAGCCGAAATGGCGGCCGACGAGAAAGTACTCGACGTTGTAGAGCACGCGGCTGGTCAGCCGCGACGTCTCGAGCACGTTGCCGGCATCGGCGTCGTTGGTGGTGACGAGCGCCCTGTTCGCCGCCCACACGTCGCGCGTGGGCGACTCGAACGGGAACGATCCGTAGAAGGTCTTCCGATCGCCTCCCTGATAGTTGAACTCGCCGGTGACGGCCGCGTTCGCGCCGAACCAGGCACCGAGCGCCACGGCGAACGCGACGCTCGCGAGGATCGCCGCGCGCCACTGCCGCCGATACAGCATCAGCAGCACGAGAGGACCGGCGAGCGGCGCATTGGTCGGCTTCGAGTACGCGGCGACCGCGATCAGCATCAGCGCGATGAAGTCGGAGAGCCCGCCGCGCAGAAACCGCCAGCGCGGCTGCGCGACCTCCTTGTACAGCCAGAAGAAGTACGCGATGAAGACCAGCGTCAGGTTGAAGAGATCGGGCATCAGGAAGACGCCGTAGATCGGCACCACCGACGCGAAGACGAACGCCAGCGTCGTCACGAACGCTGGCGCGGGCTCTGACGTGGCACCCAGGAAGACGTACCCGCACAGACAGACGGCGGCCAGCAGGAGCACGTGGAAGACGTAGAAGCCGTTCATGCCGACCAGGCGAACGAACGGCGCGGCGGCGATCGAGTACGCGAACGACTTGCCGTAGTAGAGGCGATCGTCGCGAAGATCGTTCCGCTTCGTCATGTGCACGAACGGAACGGCCGCGTCGAGACCGATGCGAAGGCGCTTGCCCCGCTTCAGGAAAATTCCTTCGGGCCCCTGCTGATACAACCCCCAGAAGCGTTCGAGGTCGCGCCGCTCGTACGTGAGATCGCCGTCGTAGGCGAGGCTCAGCGTCATCGCCGCGTAGGTCGCCTCGTCGCTCTTCACCTTGTAGCCGGCGCGAATGACGTCGAGGGAGACGGCGGCAGCCATGGCCACGATCAGCAGCGCCGCGGCCACGAGCCACACACCGGTCCGCGCGCCGCGCGCCGCCGACCGCGCGTGCTCCGCGGCCTGGAGCACGCGTCCGTCCTGGGGGATCACCCGACGATTATAATGATCCCTAACGATATACTTGGTTCCACACCGGCATGAACGTACCCTTCGGCGAGCGCGGCGGGCGGCTGCGCGGCGGCCTCGATCTGGTCGCCGGCCGCTATCCGCGATTCGTCTTCGGCGGCAGCGTCGGAGCGCTGCTGCCGGTCTTCCACTTTCACGACGAACAGCACGACGACCTCGAACGCAAGCTCCGCTACCTGGCGGAGAATCGCTATCGCACGGTCGTCGCGGACGACATCGCCTCGTTCGTGCGCGGTGGCCCGCTGCCAGACCGTGCGGTCGCCCTCTGCTTCGACGATGCGTGGGCGAGCGTGTGGACGATCGCCGGTCCGCTGCTGACGCGGCACGGCTTCCGCGCCATCCTGTACGCGATTCCCGGACGCACCGACGATGCGAGCGCCTGCCGGCCTCGTGTGAATGCCGCAATCGACGGCTCGCCGTTCGCGACATGGCCCGAGCTGCGGGCGCTGGACGGTGAAGGCTCGTTCGACATCCAGTCGCACACCTTCAGCCACGCGATGATCAGCGCCGCGCCGACGCCGGTCGGCTTCGTGCAGCCGGGATACGACACGAGCTCGTACCTCGGTCGTCCACTGGCAGACGAACCGCGCGACGAGGGAACGACACAGCCAGCGCGGCGTCCGCGTCCACGCTTCATCACGCCGGCCGATCTCGGCGCACCGCTCTACCCGACGCGCTCGCGCATGTCCGACGCGCCGCGTGTCTGGCACCCTCCCGCGATTCGGGAGGCGTGCACGCGTCTGGTGGCGTCCGAGGGCGGCGCCGCGTTCTTCGAGAAACCGGACTGGCGCGAACGGCTGCAGCGCGTCGCTGACGGTGCGAACGGACAGAGCACGACGGAACGCGAAACCGAGCAGCAGACAAGCATCGAACGCGAGCTGGACGACGCGCGCGCCGAGCTGACCGAGCGGCTGGCGACCCGCTCGGTCAACCACGTGTGCCTCCCATGGGGCATCTCCGGCCGCCGTACCGAAGCGGCGCTGACGAAGCTCGGGTTCGCCACGGCGGTCGCCAATCGCATGCCCGGCATGTTCGCGGTCCGCCGCGGCGATCATCCGCTCTGGCTGAAGCGGCTCCCCAATCGCTACATCTACCGGCTGCCGGGCGAGGGACGCCGCTGGTGGTTCCTGCCGGCACGATGACCTCGACGTTCCCCGCCGACGTCGAGGTCGCGATCGTCGCGCACAACAACCTCGCGTCGCTGCCCGCGGCACTCGACTCGCTCCTGGCAGCCGGCTGCCCGGCGCAGGAGATCACGGTCGTCGACGTCGCCAGCACCGATGGCACCGCCGGCTGGCTCGAGACGCACCATCCGCTCGTGCGTCGTCGGCGGCTCGCGCGCAACGACGGTCCGGGCCCCGGACGCAACGTCGGCATCACGGAAGCGGCCCGTCCCTTCGTGCTCCTCATGGACGCCGACGTCGTCGTCGAGCCCGACGCCGTTCAACGACTGCATGCGGCCATGGTGGCGGACCGGCGGGTGCGCATCGGGAGCCCGGTCGTCGTGCACGTGAACCGTCCCGACACGATCCAGTACGCCGGCGGCGCCATCCATTTCATCTGCGAGGCGATCAACCCGTGGATGGATCGGCCGCTCTCCGAGCGCGGAGCCGCGCCGGCGGACATCGACGCGGCGCCGACGTGCGCCCTGCTCCTGGATCGCCAGACGGCGATCGACATCGGCCTCTTCGACGAGCGGTACTTCATCGGCAAGGAGGATGGCGACTTCACGCACCGGTGCCGCCTCGCCGGCCACATCATCCGGGAGCTTCCCGACGCGCGCGTGCGGCACCACAGCCGTCCGCGCGGCACGTGGCTGTTCTACTACCAGATCCGCAACCGCTGGCACTTCATGCTGAAGAACTACCAGTGGCGGACGCTGATCCTGATCGCCCCCTGCCTGCTGATCCACGAGCCGCTGCAGCTGGCGGTGCTCGTCGCGAAAGGGCACGGCGTGACGTACCTGAAGGCGGTGAAGGGGATCCTCGCGATGCTGCCGGCGCTTCCGCGCGACCGGGCGCTGACGCGGCGGATCCGCCGCGTGAACGACGCGGCGCTCCTGCACAGCGGACGCCTGATCGTGCGCGACGATCTCGCGTCGAACGCGCTCGTCCGTTTGGGAAAGAGCGCCTACGAAGGCTTCCTGTCCGGGTACTGGCGGCTGCTGCGCGCCACGGTCCTGCGCGGATGAAGACGCGGGTCGTCGTGCTGACGCCGTACTACTACCCGGTCATCGGCGGTGTCGAGAGCAACGCCGAGCGGTTCGCGCGCTTCCTGGCGGCGTCCGGCGCGCCGCCGATCGTCCTGACGAAGCGCCTCGATTCAGGGCTGCCCGACAGCGACATCCGGCACGGCGTGCCGATCCGCCGCGTCGGTCCTCACGGCGAGCGCTCCGCTGCCGGCAAATGGAAGATGCTGCCGGCGGTCTTCTCGTGGCTCGTCGCGCACGCGCGCGAGTACGACGTCGTCTGCGCGGTCGACTACCGGGGCGTCGGCATCGCCGCGGTGCTGGCGCGCACGCTCACGGGACGTCCGGTCCTGATACAGGGGCAGACGACAGGTGTGCTGTCGGGCACGATCGGCGGCATCGGCGGAAACGGGGAGCCGGCGCTGACCCGTGCGATCAAGTGGCCGTTGCGGCGCATCTATGCCAAAGCCGACGCGATCGCCTGCATCTCGCGCGTCCTCCAGGAAGAGGCGCTGGCGTTCGGCATTCCCGCGGCACGTGTGCACCTGCTGCCGAACGCGATCGACATGCGGCGCTTCTCGCCCGCTGCCGCCGCCGACCGCGCCGAACGGCGGCGCGAGCTCGGCCTCGCCCCGGACGATGTGGCCTGCGTCTACGTGGGCCGTCTGAGCCGGGAAAAAGGGGTGATCGAGCTCGTGAACGCGTGGAACCGGCTGCAGCCGGTCCGCGCGGCGCTGCTGCTGGCGGGGCCCGACATGCCGGGCAGCCCCTGGGATGCCGGCCCGGCGGCACGCGCCTTCGTCGCGGAGCACGGGCTCACGCCCAGCGTCCGCTTCCTCGGACCGACGACCGACGTCGCCGCCGTGCTGCAGATCGCGGACGTCGCGGTGCAGCCGTCGCACTTCGAAGCGCTCGGCCTGTCGGCCATCGAGGCGCTCGCCTGTGGTGTTCCGGTCGTGGCGTCGGACGTCGGCGGCCTTCCGGACTTCGTCCGCGACGGCGAGAACGGCAGGCTGGTCCCGGTGCAGGATGTCGACGCGCTCGTCAGCGCGCTTCACGAGGTGATTGCCGACCGCGATCTGCGGACGCGTCTGGCGGCCAGCGCGCGCGCGTCGGTGGCCGAGTACGACGAGCAGGTCGTGTTCGCCCGGATGCGGCGGCTCCTCGACGACCTCGCGGCGGGGCGATGAGGACCGGCGTGCTGGACACCCTGAAGCAGCGCTTTCCACACCTGCTGAACGGCGTGTACGCGACGGCGACGGCGTCGAGCGCGGGGCTGCTGCTCGTGCTGCTGCTCATCGCCGGCCGGTATCTCGGCGTCGAGGACTACGGCCGCTTCATGTACGCGATGGCGCTCATCACCATCATCGAGACGGTGATGGACATCGGGCTCGCGCACGTGACGGTCCGGGCGGTGGCGCGCGACCGTGACGCGGCTCCCGCCCTCTTTCGGCACGTCCTGGGGCTGAAGGTCGTCTGGATTGCCATCGGCCTCGTGCTCGTCTTCGTCACGCCGCCGCTGCTGCGCAGCGATCCGGTCGTGGTCCGCTTGTGCTACCTGCTCGGCATCTCGAGCGCCGTCCGCTCGTACTTCCTCACGGCACGCGGGCTGCTGCAGGGGATGAACCGGTTCGACCTCGAGGCGATCACGGTCGTCTCCGACCGCCTGCTGCTGCTGCTCTTCGGCACCGCCTCGCTGCTCCTCGGCTACGATGTGCTCGGGCTCGGCGTCGCCTTCGTGCTCGCGCGCGTGACGGTGTTCGCCGGCGTGACGCTGCTGCTCCACCGCCTGCTCGGCCGGACCAGCCCGACCTACGATCGGGACGCGTGGCGCGAGCTGCAGGCGGCGGCGATTCCGCTCGGCTTCTTCATGATCTCGGTGAACCTGTACAGCTACGTCGACACCGTGATTCTCGGCGCCATGCGCAGCAACGCCGACACCGGCTATTACGGCGCGGCCTACCGGGTGTACGAAGGGCTCACCTACCCGCCGTCGATCGTCGCGTCGCTCATCACGCCGCGGCTGTCGTACCTCTTCGTGCACGAGCGGCCGCGGGTGCGGGCGCTGCTGACGCGCGCCGTCGCCGGAGCCGCGGCCATGGGCGTGGTGCTCGGCGGCCTCGGCGTGCTGACGGCCGGCCCGCTCGTCACGCTGCTGTTCGGCGACGAGTTCGCACAGGCGGCCATGCCGCTGCGCATCCTCGCCGGCGGCGCGCTGTTCGTCTTCTGCACCTGGATCCTGCACGCCGCCGCCATCGCGACGAACCTGGACCGGCGGCTGTTCCTCACGACCATCATCGGTCTCGGCACCAACGTCGTGCTGAACGTGCTGTTCATCCCGCGCTGGGGGGTGAACGGCGCCGCGAGCGCCACCGTCATCGCCGAAGCGCTGACCGTCGCCCTGCTCATCGCGCAGCTGCGGCGGCACCTCGCCGCCACGCCATGAACCCGTGGTCCTCCGCCGCACGCCGACGCGCGATCCTGATCGCGACCCTCCTGTTCGCGTCGTACGCGTACTTCTACCAGGCGGGCGGCTGGAACCAGAACACGAGGTTCGCGCTCGTGCGTGCCATCCTCGAAGAGCACACGCTGCGCATCGACACCTACAAGGAGACGACCGGCGACCGCGCGCTCTGGGAGGGGCACTACTACTCCGACAAGGCGCCGGGCGCGTCGCTGCTGGCGCTCGGACCGGTCGCGATTGCCCGCGCCGCGTCACGCGTGATCGGCGTCGAGCCTGGATCGGCCGCCGAGGTGACCTGGCTGTCGTATGTCGCAGCGATCGCCACGTCAGGGATCTTCACGATCATCGCGGCGCTCGCGCTGTTCTGGGTCGCCCTTCAATGGGGCACCTCGCTGCCGGCTGCGACCGTTGCCGCTCTCGCCTACGGTCTCGCGACGCCGGCCTGGGCGTACGCGACGGTGTTCATCGGCCACGCGGTCACCTCGGGCTGCCTGATGCTGGCGTTCGCCGGCATCGTAGCGCTCCACCAGGGCTCGTCGCGCGTTACCGCGCTCGCGTGGACGATCGGCCTGTCGTGCGGCCTGGCCGTCCTGTCGGAGTTCCCCGCGGCCGTACCCGTCCTCGTGCTCGTCGTGATTGCGGCGGTCGCGCTGCGCAGCGCCAGGCCCGAGATCCTGCGCCGCACGCTGCTGCACATCGTCCTTGCGGGCGGCGTCATGGCGATCGTCCTCATGGCGTATCACGCGCTCGCCTTCGGCTCGCCGTTCCAGCTCGGATACGGCAGCGAGGACAACGAGAACGGTCTCGCGATGCAGCAGGGGCTGTTCGGCATCGAAGGGCCGTCGTGGCACGTGGTGTACGAGGTGCTGTTCGGCGCCTACCGCGGCCTGCTGCCGCTCGCCCCGGTGCTGGCCTTCGCACCTGTCGGGCTCATTCCTCTCGCGCGTGTCCGATCGCGGCGCGTGCTCGTGGCCGGCGCGGCCCTCGTCGCGCTGCTGTACTTCCTGCTGAACATCTCGTATCACTACTGGGAAGGGGGCTGGTTCGTCGGCCCGCGCCATCTGCTGCCCGGCGTCGCGTTCGTCGCCATCGGGTTGGCGGCACTCTGGGATGCGGGGCCGGCGGCCGCGCGCGCGCTGCTGCTGACGGCCTCCCTGTGGGGCGCCGGCGCCAGCCTCGTGGTCGTCTCGACGACCGTACAGCCGCCGTCGAACATCATGGCGCCGATGTCGGAGCTGTTCTGGCCGGCGTTTCGTGAAGGCGACCTGTCGTTGAACCATCAGAGCCTCGTCGACTACGGCGCCGATCCCGATCGGCTGCGGCACAACCGGACGGCCCATGCCGCGTGGAACCTCGGCCAGGTCGCGGGACTCGACGGTCTGGCCAGCCTCCTGCCGCTGCTGGCGCTCTGGGCGATCCTCTGCCTGCTGATGCTGCTGTGACGAACGGGGCCGGTCCGATTCCGCGGCACCTCGGGAACCTCGATGCCAACCTTCGGTTCATCGAGGCGACCGGCGTCGTCCGGCAGCGCTGCCGGGTGCTCGAAATCGGCAGCGGGACCGGGGCGCTGCTGCACGAACTGCGCGGCCGCGACATCGACGCGGAAGGGGTCGAGCTCCGGCAGGAGTTCATCGATCAGGCGCGCGAGTGGTACGGGCCGCTTCCGTTGACGCGCGTGACCGGCGTCCTGCTCCCTTTCGCCGATCGGTCGTTCGACGTCGTCATGAGCTTCGACGTGTTCGAGCACATCCCGGACAGCGACGCGCACCTGCGCGAGGTGTGGCGCGTGCTGAGGCCGGGCGGAACGTACCTGATGCAGACGCCGAACAAGTGGATGAACACGCTGTTCGAAACGATCCGCTGGCGCAGCTTCACGCGATGGCGGGCCGACCACTGCTCCCTGCACTCGCTGTCGCAGCTCACGGCACGGCTGCAGCGAAATGACTTCGAACGCGTGCGCCCTCACGACGTGCCGGTCGTGAACGCGTTCTTCCGCGACAAGGTCCGGCGGTACGCCGGCTGGCCGGGGATGCTCGCGCTGCGACTGGTGAATCCCGATCGTTTCCCGCTCCGCTTCCGCACGAACCTGTACGTCGAGGCGCACAAGCCGGGAGCGCCTGCCGCATGAGGCGTCCCGTCGTCGAGCTCGCGGCGGTGGTGCTCGGCTTCGCGGTCCTCACGACGGTGGTGCTGTACCCGCTGCCGTTCCACCTGTCGTCGCTCGTCTACAGTCCCGAGAACGGCGACGGGCAGTTCTCGGTCTGGAACGTCGGGTGGGTCGCGCGCGCCCTGCTCTTTCACCCGACGCAGCTGTTCGACGCGAACATCTTCTACCCGCACCGCTGGACGCTGACGTACTCGGAGATGAACCTCGCCGCCGGCGCGATCGCAGCGCCGGTCTACGGGCTGACGCGAAGCGCCTACGCGGCCACGAACTTCGCCGTCGTCGCCTCGTTCGTGCTCGGCGGCACCGCGATGTACTACCTCTGTCGCGAGCTGTCGGGCGACCGGAGGGCCGCGATGGTCGGCGCGATCATCTTCGGCTTCTGCCCGCATCTCTTCGCCCACCTGCCGCACATCCAGCTGCTGATGACGTCCGGGCTTCCGCTCAGCCTGCTCGCCTTCCACCGCCTCGCCGACAGGCCGACCGCAGGACGCGGCGTCATGCTCGGCCTCGCCATGGCGTGGCAGGCGTACGCGTGCGCGTACTACTCGGTCTTCGTGCTGCTGATGATCGGCTTCGCGGCGCTGCTCGTCCCGGTCCTTCGCCGCACGTGGACGGAGGCCGCCTACTGGAAAGCGATTGCGGCGGGTGCGGCGGTCTCGGTCCTCGTCAGCGCTCCGCTGATCGGCGCGGCCCTTCTGCTGCGGCAATCGGGCTTCAATCGGACCCTTGCCGCATCGCGTCAGTACGTGGCGGACTGGCGCGCGTATCTCGCGTCGGGCAACCTGCTCCACTCCTGGATGCTCGCCTACCTCGGGCACTGGAACGAGGTGCTGTTTCCCGGCTTCCTGGCGCTGGCACTCGGGATCGGCGGGGCGATCGTCTGCTGGCGCGCGGGGGGACGCCGGCGGGAGATCGCCATCCTCTACGGCGGCCTGGCACTCGCGGCGCTCTGGGCGTCGTTCGGTCCGGACGGCGGGCTGTACTCGGCGCTCTACTGGATCGTGCCGACCTTCTCGATGCTGCGCGCCCCGAGCCGCTTCGGGCTGATCGTCGCGTTCGGCCTCGCGGTGCTGGCGTCGATGATGACGGCGTGGGTGCTGGCACGCGCGCGCAGGCCCGGCATCGTCGCCGGCCTGCTCGTTGCGGCGGCGTGCGGCGAGGCGCTCGTCCCGATCCGGTTCGAGCCGGCGCTGCAGCCGCATTCGGCCTACCGCCTGCTCGCGGCGCTTCCCGACGGCGCGGTGCTCGAACTGCCGGTGTACTCGCGCGCCCTCGGGTTCCGGCGCTCGCGATACATGCTCGACTCGACGACGCATTGGAAGCCGCTGGTCGACGCCTACAGCGACCACATCCCGGACGACTTCGATGCGCGCGCCGAAGCGCTCGCCGATTTCCCGAGCGTGACCTCGCTCCGCGAAATGAAGCGCGACCGCGTTCGCTACGCGGTCATCCACCTCGAACCGTACGAAGGGCAGATGCGCACCGACCTGCTCGCGCGCATCGAGACGTTCGCGCCGTACTTACGCGAGATCCATCGGGACGGCCAGCTCTTGATGTTCGAGGTCGTCCGCTATCCGGACTAGTCCCCCGGAAAGCGCCTGGGCGGGCATCGCTCTCGTGTAGCCGCGCACCTTCAGGTGCGCCTCGCCGAAGCCGACCTGACCAGCCTCCGCCACGGCTTCGGCGGTCCGCCGGAGCGTGTCGCGCGAAGGCGGAAGGTCGGCGGCTACATGCACAGGCTCAGTACGGCCTACTCTGGTTCGCTGTCAACGTCGGCACCGTCTCGATGGTGTTCTTGACCGCCTGGAAGAACGTGTCGGCGATCCGTTCGTACCCGCTCGCGTTCGGATGCAGGCCGTCGGGGCTGAGCAGCGTCGTGTCGCCGCCGAACGCCGCGTAGACATCGACGAGCGGAGCCCCTTCGGAAATCGCGAGGCTGCGAATCCGGTCGTTGAAACGGGGGACGATGTCGGCGGCGATGCCGCGGCAGATCGGACTGCACATCGTGCGGCTCTGCGGCGGGATCGTGGCGAGGTAGACGCGAAGTCCGGCGCCGCGCGCAGTCCTGACCATCTGCTGCAGGGCGTTGATCGCGCTGGTCAGCGCGCCGTCGCCGCTGTAGTACGCCTCGTAGACGTCGTTGGTCCCTTCCATCAGGAGCGCGACCTGGAATCCGCCGCCGCGCACGATCTGGCTGAAGCGGCTCACCCCGCCGGCCGCCTTCTCCGCCGGGCTTCCCTGGTTGGAGACGACGATCGCGCCGGACTGCAGCGTGTAGCGCGCCTGCAGCGCGCTGCGAAGCACCGTCGGGTAATCGCGTCCGTACAGGATCACCGACTGGCCGAACTGCAGGTTGCCGTTCAGTTCGAACGTGATCGCGCTCAACCCGTCCTCGCCGGCGGTGATGCTGTCGCCGAAGGCGAAGAAGCGGGTGAACTGCACCTGCGGCGGCGCATCGACCGTCACCGTGAGATTGCAGGTCGAGGTCCGCTGCTGCGCATCGGTCGCCGTGCACGTCACCGTCGTCGTTCCCAGCGGGAACGTCGAGCCGCTGGACGGCGTGCACGTCACCGACACCGGCTCCCGGCCGCCGACGACGGTCGCCCCCGCGTACACCACGGGAATGGGCGACGCCGTGGGAGACGTCAGCGGATCGGGCGACGGCGGACAGGTGATGCTCGGAGGATCGACCGGTCTGGGAGTCGGGACCGTCGGCGAGCTGTCACCGCAGCTCGCGGCGAAGAGTCCCGCAGACAGCAGCAGGACTGGCGTAAAGACACGATATCGGATGATCAAGCCGGCAGATTCCGTCGGAGTATCGGCTTCAGATTGTACTGGAAGCTGTGTCCGGTCAGGCTCCGGCGTGCCTGGCGGCGCGCCTCGACGTCGTTACGGCGATGTCGTCAGGATGAACGTGCTGGCGGCAGGATCCCATCGATACACGCAGGGAGCGCCGCGCGGCGGCGCATCCCCGCCGACGGCGAGTTCCGGAACGGCGAACTCGAATCCGTTGCGAAAGACGAAAGCGCCGGAAACGGCGTCAGGCAGATTGGTGAAGGTGAACGACGCACATGGCTGCCCGGCGACCCCACGCGCGGACGCCAACACGCTGTCGCGGAGCGACGCAGCCTCGAGCCACGGCGCCTGATGGTAGCGAACGCCCATGACGTACAGCAGAACCAGCAGACCCGCCAACACGGTGCCTGAGCTCGTCGCGAATCCCCGTGGAGACGCTGTGTTCGCCGCCAGGTAGCTGATGCCGATCGACCATCCGACGCTGCTCATGTAAAGGTAGCGCGCACCCTCGAGGTCGGGTGACACGTACATGAACGGCAGCACCGGAAGCGCGCAGACGAAGAGCCACGACATCATCGCCGCCGACCGACGCCACGTCTCCATCCGCGGCGATCTCGCCAGGAAACCCAGAACGAAGATGACGAGGACGATCGTCGCCGCGGCGATCGCCAGAGAAGGCCTGCCACCGAGCACTCGCGCATGCCAGGGAAGCGCCAGTCCCGCGAAGGTCTCGAAGAGATACCGCTGAACGAGATATCGCGAAGGCGTGATGCCGGAGGTGTCGACGGCGGACATGCGGGAGGCGCCGTACAGCACGCCAACGATCGACATCCCCAGACAGTCCATGAACTGCCTTCGGCTCACACGTCCCCGCGACCAGGCGTCGAGCAGCACGAGAACGGGCGCCACGACAGCCGTCTCCTTGCACAGGATTCCAGCGCCGATCGATCCGAACGTGGCGAGACGAAGGGCATCGGTGGGAGCTCGCACGTACGCGCGGGCAGCCAGAATGGCGAGCAGCGTGAACGTGGTGGCCGCCACATCGAAGATAGCCGACGGCCACGTCACCGCTTCGACGTCGATCGGGCTCGCAAGGAAGAGCAGCGCCGCCAACGCAGCCAGGCCCAGGCCGCCTTCCCGGCAGAGGCGAAACACCAGCCAGGCGTTGACACCGTGAAGCGTGACGGAGAGCGCATGAAGCGCCGGGGCCGTCAACCCGAGCTGCAGGAGGAGCGACCAGGCCGCCAGCGGCAGCGGTCGAAACGCGCCTGCGTTGAACATCCCCAGCTGCCAGTGAAGCGCACGGTGATGAAGGACGAAATCATCCGACAGCAGCCCCACGCGCAGCGTCGGCCAATAGAGCAGGATCGACGCGGCACACAACAGCACCAGCGCGACGACGTGCTCGCCCGGTGGCGCTTCATCCGCCGTGATGGCGCTGACATCGACGCGACGGGCTCGAACGGCCGCGAGCGCGAAGCTCACGAGTATGGTGATGAGGGTCGCGCTTTCGAGCTGGTTGCGCTGAACGACCGGATGCGGCAGCAGATACGCAATCGTCATCGCTCCAAGAGCGACACAGAGTGCCACCGGAAGACCTGTCGCGATCATCCAGCCGATTCTCGCCGCTGGCGGCATCGAACCAAATGTAACGCGCGTCATGCCGAGGCCGACGTGTCCATCCACACGCCCAGTCGACGCCATATCGGGACTGCCGGCGGGGAACACGAGAGCAGGGAGCCGGACCCGCGATCCGGCTCCTGTGACATGGCGGGCGGACCTACCAGGTCCACGTGCCGAATTCGGCCGGCAGGTCGACGACGACGACGTTCGAGCGCTCGCGGAGCGAGGTGACGCCGAGCACGTTGCGCGCGTCGCCGGCGGTGACGAAGAAGCCCATGCGCTCGCCCACGCTCGGACGATAGCCGTTCATCGGGCCCCACCGGTGGTCGTACGCCCAGTTCACCGGGAAACCGCAGCCGAGAGGCAGGATCGGCGCGCCGGTATTCTCGCGGCCGCGCCAGAACTGGATGAACCCGGACGTGTTCCACCGGCCGTTGACGTTGACGACCGCCCACACGGTGTACTGCAGCGGACCGTCCCAGCCCGGAGGCGTGTAGTCCGGCCAGCTGTTCTGCGCGCCGAACGTCAGCGCGATGCCGCCGTTGCACCCGAGCATCTGGAGCCGCGTGATGCGGGTCGTGACCGGCCAGCTCGCAACGTCGGCCGGCGAGTTGTACACCGTCGCCTCGGCCAGGTTCATCTGGTCGGCGGCGACGTCGACCGGCGTCGGCGCCGGCGCTGGCTCGGGTACCGGTGCCGGCGCCGGTTCCGGCGGCTGCACCGCCGTCGACTTCTTGCGTAACGTCTCGGTCCCGCGGATCGGCCCGACGCAGGTGGTGCCGGTGTAGACGACCTGCAGCGCCGTGTTGTTGTCCATCACGGTGCCGGTGCCATCGATCTGGAACGCGCACGATGGAAACCCGGGCAGGCTGCCGGTCCCGATGATGCTGATCGGAATGCTCTGCAGGTTGCCGATCTGTCCCGTGGCGGTGCCGCTCAGCGAGATGCCGCCCGCACAGGCCGCCGAGAAGGTCCCCGAGATCTGCGACGAGGTCTGGCTCGAGATCGACCACTGGAGATTGCCGCAGGTGCTCGGGTTCAACGCGAGCGTCGGCGCCGCGGCGGTCGACCAGGTGCCCATGTAGGCCTGGGCGTCCACGATCGGCGTCGTCCCCGCAGGGGCGCTCGTCTGAGCCGGCGTGTCAGACGATGACGACGGAGACACACCCGTCGATCCCCGCTCGAACGCGCAGCCGCCCGCGGCGATCACGACTGCCAGAGCAAGGAACGAGAACGACGACGCACGCATCACCAACCACCAATTCCCTGGGGCTCAGTATGAATACGAAGGTCCGCCGCTGTTGGACCATCTGACCAGCTGCACGTTCGACCGCTCCCTGAAGTTCGGGTTGATCGCGATCGTCGTGTTGCGGCAGTCGCCAGCGCAGACGAACATCCCGACCTGTTCGCCGTCGGCCGGCTGCCGCCCCGCGAGCGTGCCCCATCGCCCGTCGTAGAACCATTCCTTCGCGATCTCGTACGGCGCCGCCGTCTCGTCGAGCGACCGCCCGTGCCAGAACTCCACGACCGCGGAGCAGGCCCACTTGCCGTTGACGTTCATGCACATGCCGAGCGTGTACTGCAGCGGACCGGTCCAACCGGGCGTGACGTAGTCGGGCCACCGGTTCGGACCTTCGCGCCGGCTGAAGTCGACACGGATCGAACGCGACGTGAACTGAATGCTCGTGATCTTCGCGCCGATGCACCAGCTCGCGAGATCGGTCGGCGAGTTGAAGATGTCGGCCGCGGCCATGTTGATGCCGTCGGAGGCGACCGGGCTGCTGCAGTTGCTCGGCCCGCTGCTGCCGCCACTGCTGCCGCCGCTCGACGGCGGCGGGGCGGCCGGCGTCGCCGTCCGGAACGCGGCCGGCGCCGAGAACGGGCTCGTCGCCGACGAGTCGAACGCCTTGGCCCGCCAGTAGTAGATCGTCGACGGCGCCAGCGCCACCGGGGCAAGGAGAGCGCTCTGGTTCGGCTGCTCGTCGAACACCCAGGCGGCGTAGATGTTGGCGAACGAGTCCGAGCTGGCCAGCTCGATCAGGTAGCTGATATGGCCGGCCGGTCCGCTGCGCGCGGCGTTGTTGACGACGAAGCGCGGCTGGATCCCCTCGATCGTTCCGCCGCCTGTCGGCGACGCGAGCGTCGGCGCCTGGATCACGACCGGCGTGTAGACGTCGAACGCGACCGTCCCGGAGTACGGACCGGTGTTCGCGCCGTCCTCCGCGCGCGCCCGCCAGTAGTACGTGCGGCCCGTGGCCAGCGGATCGGGGAGCCGGAAACTGGTGCGCCCTCCTTCGCCCGGCGTGATGCCGCTGCGCGAGACGAGAGGGTTCGAGAAGGCCGCGTCGGCCGCGACCTCGAAGGTATAGCTGAGCGGCCGGACGCCCGACGTCGTCGAATTCTGCAGCGTCAGCGTGATCGGCTGCTGCTCGACGGAGATCCGCGCTCCCGGCGCCGGCTGCACGATGTCGGGCGCCGAGATTGCCACGCCCGGTATCGGTCCGGCGACCGAGGGGCTCAGCGGGTTGGAGGTCTTCTCCACTGCACACGCCGAGATCCCGCATCCCAACAGGAGAACACCGAGAACTCTGAGACCGCTCCGCATAGCTACACAAACCCCCATGGGGATATCGGCCAAATCGTGCAGTGTCGATATTCCCGTCGGCGTACGAACACGCTGCCCCGACACACGGAATCGCACAGGAAACGCCGCGGCGGAGACGTCCGCCGCGCAGCACACCTGTGGCGGCGTTCGTATCCGATCCGAAGACTCCTGCAACGCGGTGCCGCGGCCACGCTCACGCGAGCGAGGGTGCCGTCCTGAACCAGGCGGCGGGCGAAGCGACCGCGATCGATGCAGAAGCCGCGGTCAAGGCTGGGAACCTGTCTGCGGCGGGCGAGGCACTGAGTGTAGAGTTCGCTCCCCGGATCGTCAAGGCCCTTCGGTATACGATGCCTCGACGGTGATGATCGAGCTGGGCAGTACCTCGCGTCCGACGACGACGACGCGCGGCGCATCGACGCGAGCGGCGCTCTTCGCGGCGGCGGGCTACCTGCTGTTGACGCTCGTCCTGACATACCCGTTGTCGATCCACCCGGCGAGCACCACGTTTCCCGGCAGCGGCGATCGCAACCTGTACATCTGGACCTTCGCCTGGGATGCGCACGCGCTGCTCCACCAGCCGCTGTCGATCTTCGACGCGAACATCTTCCACCCCTATCGATGGACGCTGGCCTATTCGGAAAACCTGATTGGCGCGGCGCTGCCGGTCGCGCCCGTCCAGTGGCTCATGCAAAACCCGGTGCTGACCATGAACCTGGCGGCGCTCGCGAGCGTGCCGCTGTGTGCGATCGGCGCGTTCCTGCTCGCACGCGGCATCGGCCTGGGCGTCGCGGCAGCCTGGATCTGCGGCCTGGTCTACGGCTTCGCGCCGCCCCGCTTCCTCCGGATCGACCAGGCGCACCTCACCGCCGTGCAGTGGATCCCGTTCGCCCTCGCCTGCCTGCACACGTACGCGAGGAGCGGACGCGCGCACGATTTGCGTCTCGCGCTTGCATTTCTGTCAGTGCAGGCGCTTGCCAGCGGGCACGGCGCGGTCTTCCTCTGCTTCGCCCTGGCGCTGTGGCTCGCCTTCGCGGTCGCGACCGGCGCCAGCATCCCGTTACGCAAAGCGATGGTCGACGCTGGTGTCCCGGGCGCCCTCCTGCTCCTGCCGCCGGCGCTCGTCTTCATCCCCTATCGCCTCGTGCAGGTCGACGTGGGGCTGCGTCGCGATCTCACCGACTGGACCGGCTCCTGGACCAGTTACCTCTCGTCGCCAACGCATGTCGACACCTGGCTGCTCGAACGGCTTGGATCGTTCGGCGCCTTCATCGGCTCGCACACGCAGGCGCATCTGTTTCCGGGCTGCGGCACGCTCGTCCTCGCCGCGCTGGCGTTCGCGCGGTGGCGGCCGGACCGTGCTGATGCCCGGCGGGACCTGGCGATCCTGCGAGCCCTGGCGGCGATGTTCACCGCCGGGGCGGTCGTCGCGTTCGTCATCGCCGTCTACGCGGGGGCGAGCGGCGCCACGCGCCTCGACGTCGGACCGCTCACGATCTCCCTGCGCTCCTGGTGGCGCCCCTGGGCGACTGCGGCGCTGCTGACGGCCGGACGTCTCGCGATGACGCGATGGGTGCCGTTCGCGATTGCGACAGGTGCCGTGACCGTTACACGGTGGCGCCGCGCGCTGCGCGGCGATGCGCGGGCGTACTACGCGCTGCTCGTCGTGGCGTGCGCGCTGCTCGCCATCGGTCCGCCGTACGGCCCCTGGCGCTTCGTCTACTGGCTGCCTGGTCTGAGCTTCATCCGTGTCCCGTCGCGTTTCATGATCCTGGCGACGCTCGGCTTCGGCGTGCTCGCCGCGTACGGGTTCGCCAGGGTGACGGCACGGCGATCGTCGAAAACCCGGTCGATCGCGGCGGCCGTCGTCTCGCTGGCGCTCTGCGCCGAGTTCGCGGTCGCGCCGTTCGACGTGGTGCCGAACCCGGTCGACATCCCCACCGCCGATCGGTGGCTCGACACGCAGCCGAAACCGTTCGTGGTCGCCGAGGTGCCGCCGATGGACCCGACGATCCCGATGCTGCACTCGATGGCGCACTGGCAGAAGACCGTGCATGGCTACAGCGGCTGGAACCCGCCCATCACGCAGGCGATCGCCGCGCAGCTTCACACGTTCCCCGACGACAGCTGCCTCGCGACGCTCCAGCAGGCTGGCGTCACTTTCGTCGTCGTACATGGCGGGATGTACGCGCAGACGGAGTGGACGGCGGTGCAGGAGAGGCTGGAGCACGCGAGTGCGACGCTGCAGCTTCGCTTCAGCGACGGCGACGACCGGGTGTATGCGCTTCAGTCTGCCGGCGCGCCGACTTCGACCCGCACCTGGCACCCGAGCAGCCGCGTGTCCGTCGACGCGGGATCGACGTCTGCGGGCCTGAACGCGCCGGGCGACTGAACCTTCAACGAAACGAACGGTGTGTCGGGCGCCACGGGGAGTGACACGACACGCGTCTCTCCGGCATCGAGCGCCACGTCGCGTCGTTGCCCGTCAATCGAGAGGCGCACCGTCCCGGCCGTCGGGCCGGTATGCAGCGTCAGGTTCACCGCCGGAGCGCCGGCGGGTGCGATCAGCACCTCGGCCTCGATCGTGCCCCGCGTCCAGAAGATGCCCCCCTCCGGATAGGCGTTGTCGTCGACGTACGCCATGTAGGCTCCGCCGGGACCGGGCACCGATTCCACGCGTCTCACCGGCACGGCAATCCGCCGGCTGCGCGGGACGAGGCGCTGCGGAACGACGTCGACCCGCCGGGCGGCCGCCGCGCTCGGCGCATCCGACATCTGAATCCAGAGCTGCGGCACCGGGATCGACATCGGCAGGTGCATCGTCGTCATCGTCGGCAGCGGAGCGGCGACGCGGGCGAGCACGTTGCCGCCGCCGAGCGCAGCCAGCAGATCACCTGCACGCGGCGTCGTGTCGTCGAAGAGAACGTTGACGTCGTATGCGCCCTGCGGCAGCGTGAGCCCTTCGGTCAAGCGACCTTGCGGATCGGGAGGTTCCGCGGGGTCGAGCCGAAACGTCAGGCGGCTCGCCTCGATCCACTGTTCCGGGGTCAGCTTCCGAAGCGTGCGCTGGCGATAGTCGAAGCCTCGCCGCGCATCGGGATCGAACGCCGTCAAGAGGTCGAATCGTCCCTGGCGCAACGTGGCGGCGCGCGCGTCCGCGTCGAACGAGCGCACGAGCGCCGAGACGACGAGCAGAAACGCGGCCGCTTCGGACACGATCGTCCAGAACGGCGTCCATCGGCGCGGGACGGCATGTCGTGCGACGACGAAACGCGCGATGATCGCCACGACGACCGCGGCAACCATCCACAGCGCAAGCCGCGCGAGCGGCGCCACCCAGTCTTCCTCGGTGAACGTCGGCAGAGCGACCGGCAGCGGCGCGCCTCCGGCGAGCCGCTCGGCGAGCCGCGCCACGCCGTGCGGGCTGCTGAAGAGAAGCGGCGGCGACATGTCGACCATGGCGACGCCGGCAATCACCACGCTCACCGCGAGGATGACGCCAGCGTGCGCGGCGGCCATGCGCGTCCGTACGCGCGCGAAGCCGGCCGCCATCGCCGGCGCCAGCAGCGGGGCGACCGGCACGAGGAATCGCGCCGGCGCGCTTGCGCCTCCCCACCACATGTAGAGCCGTGCCGAGCTGACGACGAACACCGCGGCCAGACCGAGCGACACGACGGCGATCCAACGCCACTGCCGGTCGCGCACGAGCGCGTATGCACCGTAGAACGCGACGAGGTAGACCGGCGCGTAGATCAACAGGCCGAACTTCTGATCGAAGAACGATCCGGCGAGACTGCGCGGCAGGTTCTCGAACCGCACGAACTGCGCGGTGTAATCGCCGTACGGCGCCTGCGGATCGACCGTTCCGTAGACGATGTAGAAGAAACCGATCCAGGCGGCGAGCGACAGCGCGATCGGCGCCGCGAACGCGGCGGCGTGTGACAGCCTCGTGCGCGCTCGTACGATCAGCGCGAGCGCCAGCACCGCGGCGAACACCACGAACTTCGTGTGGAGCCACGGCAGGAGCGCGACACAGGCACCGCGCCAGAGCCACGCCGGCCAGGACGCCCGGCTGTCGCGCATCGCCCACAGCAGCGACCAGGCAACGATGGCCGCGCCCGGCATCTCGGGAAAGATCGCCCAGGCGTGCGGTACGAACGGCACCGTGAGGCAGATGCCCGCCCAGGTCAGCCAGGCTGCGCGCACACCGCCGACGAGCGCGGCGATGTCGAACACGGCAAGCGACGCCGTCGCACCGCAGAAGGCGATGAAGGCGACGACACCCCAGGCGCCAGCGAACGCGAACGCCGGCATCGCCACGGCAGGCAGCCCCGGAGCGTGAATCGAGTAGATTTGGCCGTCGACGCCGCGCGTCAGGTAATCGGGACGAAGCGGTCCGCCGAAGTACTGCCGGTAGTCGCCACGTTCGTGGTTGTTCTCGATACGCAGGTCACGATCGAGCAGCAGGCTCTGCGTGATGACCAGGTAGTGCGGTTCGTCGCCGCCGAGCCCGATCTGATGAAGCGATCGGTAACCGGCCAACAGGTAGACCGCCAGCGCGCAGGCGAAGGCCGTCTTTCGGCCGGGCATCGGCAGGGACCATCGGACCTGGCTCCCTGCGGCCACGCGAAAGGCGATGGCCGTGACGGCGCCGGCCGCGATCGCCCACCGCGCCGGTCCCGCGAGCACGAGCAGCAGCGGCAGCCGGTCGGGCACGATCGGCAGGAACGGCACGCACCAGAGCCAGAGCGATGACAGCGGTGCAAGCACGAACGCGCGCCGCGCGCGCGCATCGCCGTCGGCTGCGCGCACGAACCAGAGCGCGCCGGCGGCCGCGAGCCCCGCGGCGACGGCCCATCTGAGGAGGTAGAGCGGAGCGAACAGGGCGATGCGTCCGACTGCTCCGCCGCTCCAGCTGACGATGTGGATGGACGCTGGAATGAGCCACGCCGCGACGGCCACGGCCAGCGTGGAGCTCAGAAGGAGAACGGCCTGCACGTGTGGCCGCCATTATAGCGGCGAGCCAGTTCCGAATTCAGAGTGCAGAGCGCCGCCAGGTCGTGGCGTCCGGCTTCAGCCGGATGTCAACTCCGCACCCTGCACCCCGCACCCTGCACTCCGCACCCTGCACCCGGCATTCCGCACCCTGCACCCGGCACCCTGCACCCTGTCTAGACCCAGCCCCAGAAGAACTCTCCCGTCGCATTCGGGTTGTATGTGCCGGACGGCATGCCGTACCCGTTCGGCGCCGAGTGCACGTACTCGTTGCCGTACCCGAGCGTCTCGCCGTCGATCGCGTGGAAGACCGTCGTGTTGTACTTGCGATTGAGCGCGTCGGCGACGGCCGGCGCCCAGTCGCTGGTCGGCTGGATCTTGTTCGCGAGCAGGTGCGAGTAGACCGCGTACTTCTCCGCCTTGCCGGGGACGCCGAGGTCGGCCAGCGTGAGATCGCGATGATCCTGCGGGCTGAAGCCGGCGAACGTCACGCCGTAGGGTGCGTTGTTGTCGGTCCACGTCGAGGGGGACGCCTCCAGGGCGTCGGCCGTCTCGCCGGCACCCTGAATCGCCTGCGGCGAAACGATCGAGCCTTCCTGCGCGTCCAGCCCGCCGAGCATCGTCTTCAGGAACGCTCCGAATTCGTCGGTCGTGATCTGACCGTCCTTGTTGGCGTCGACGCGGTTCGCGAGCTCCTTCACCAGGCTGTCGATGCTGGTGCCGCTGGCTGCGGTGGTCATGGAGGTGGTAGACATGCCGCCGTGCGTTTCAACATCGGTGCCTCGAGCGTCCGCGCAGCCGCAGGCGCACGTCGTGTGCGCGGGTGCGCAATGCCGGACAGGTCCGCGAAGCCCCGACCGGCACGAGGTGTCGACGCCCACGCAACGATGTCGGCGCGTCGACACGGCGACCGGCGACGGCCTGCAGACCGGGCCGCGACGTCCGGTCATTGCGCTTCTCGATCCGGTGTAGTGCCCGCCTCCAGGCGGGCCGCGGTGCGTCCGGCTGAAGCCGGACGCCACGGCATCAACCCTTCCGGATGACCGCCATGTAGTGTGCCGAGTAGACGCGCGCGGCGGAGCGTTCGAGGACACGCTCCAGCGGCCCGAGCAGACGGACAATCGGCGCGGGCACGAAGTCGGGCAGGAACGTGAAGTAGTGGACGTCGACGACCGGCGCCGAGGTGTACTCGTGCAGCCGATGCGCGAGGAGCCAGCGCTCCACCCCTTCGTCGATGCAGTTCAACGACGGGAAGATGTAGCCCATGTAGAACCGGAACAGGATGTTCCGCGTGTTGATCTCGTGCACGAAGAGCAGACCGCCCGGCTTCAGCACGCGCAGCAGCTCGGTGAACGCACGCCGCTGCTCCTCCACGGATCCGAGGTGGTGCAGCACGTTGATGATGTAGAGGAAGTCGAACGTCTCGTCTGGCGCGGGGATCTCGAGCACCGACCCGACCCGCACGATTCCGGGACCGCCGACGTTGCGCGCGGCCAGCCGCACCTGCCCCGCCGAGGCGTCAATCCCTTCGACGTCGAATCCGAGCGCGCGCATGCGCGCCACGTAGGCGCCCTGACCGCACCCGACGTCGAGGCCGCGACGCCCGCTCCCGTGCACGGCGATCGCGTCGGCCATCAGCGTCGTCTTGCGCAGCAGCAGCGCGTGCCGTCGCGATTCCGGAATCTGCACGTCGTAGGCGTCGGCGATGTCGTCGAAGTGCGTCGCGCTGCCGGCCGCGCGCGACCGCAGGTGCACGAGCGCGAAGACCGCTCCGAGCGCAACGCTGACGCCGACGGTGGCCAGGCGTACGCCGAGCACGATCAGGACGGCGGTCGTCTCGACGTACCCGTGGTCGAGCAGCAGGGTCAGCATCTGCCTCCCCGCCACCAGCACGCCGCCGGACGCCAGCGTCAGGATGCTCGCCGTCGCCGACGCGGCGTACGTGTGCGCGGCGTCCATCAGGCTCAGCGCCCGCATCGGCGTCCGCGCGAACAGCCAGAACCCGAGCGCCGGCAGGATCCATGCGACGAGACTCGTGATCAACGCCGGAATCCAGGCCCGCAGATCGCCGAGCCGCCGGAACGACGGTGCCGGCGTCGCGTCGAACGCGCGCGCGATCGGCCACGTCGCCTTGACCACGATCCGCAGCGCCTGGCGGCGGACCGGCGTCACGAGCGACAGCGCCGTACACCCCGCCAGCACCACTCCCCACGTGGACGCCCGGCCAACAGCGGCGCCGGTCGCCACGGCGACAATCGCCAGCGCCGCCACGTCGAGCAGCCGCTCCCACACGTTGACGACGATGGTCGTGTGCACCGGGACGCCGCCGCGCGCCCGGTTCACGTACGCGCGCACCGCGATTTCGCCGGCGAGCAGCGGCGCGAACAGCAGGCTGAGCCCGGAGAAGTACCCGATGTAGGCGTCGCGAATCGGGATGCGCGTCTCGGCGCGGCGCAGCAGGAACACCCAGCGCAGGCTTCGAATCGACACGCTGACGAAGGTGAGCACCGACGCGCCAGCAAGCGCCCGCCAGAACGGCAGCCCCGGGGCTTGAGGGTATGCGTCGAGATTCGCGAAGAGAATGAGCGTGGCAGCGACCCCGACCGCCAGGACGGCGGCCGCGCCGGCCAGCAGGACGACCCAGGCCATGGCCCGCGGCGGCCGCACGGTTCGTGGCCGCGTGTCGATCTCGCTGATCGCCATCGATCAGGCGCGGTGGTATTCGGCCGCCACCGCGGCACGCGCCGGCGCCTCGCGGATCTCCCGGATCACGTAGGTCGGCTTGTCCTGCGATTCGTGATAGGTCCGCGCCTGGAGCTCGGCGAGCAGGCCGAGCGTCAGCAGCTGCACGCCGGTGAACACGAGCAGGATGCCGAGCAGCAGGAGCGGACGGTTTCCGATCGCCTGCTCCTCGAACATCTTGATGAACGCCAGATACGCGAGGATGATCGCGCCGGGGACAGCCATCGCGAGGCCGACGAGACCGAAGATCTGCACCGGCCTCGTCGAATAGCTCAGAAGGAACTTCACCGTCAGCAGGTCGAGGATCACGCGGATCGTCCGGGAGATCCCGTACTTCGACGTGCCGTGGCGCCGCGGCCGGTGATTCACCACCACCTCGGCGATCGACACCCCCTGCTCGCTCGCAATCGCGGGAATGAAGCGGTGCATCTCGCCGTACAGCTTCAGCGGCTTCACGACCTCGGCGCGGAAGATCTTCAGCGAGCAGCCGTAGTCGTGCAGCCGCACGCCGGTCGCCCACGAGATCAGCCGGTTCGCGATCATCGACGGCACGAGGCGCGAGACGAACGCGTCCTTGCGATCGCGGCGCCATCCGCAGACGATGTCGAGCGACCCGTCCTCGAGCTTCCGGACCATCGCGGGGATGTCCTTCGGATCGTTCTGCAGATCGCCGTCGGAGGTGGCGATGAGCCGCCCGCGCGCGTGCGCGAACCCGGCCGAGAAGGCGGCCGTCTGTCCGAAGTTCCTGCGGAACCGGATGATCCGCCACCGCGGGTCGGCCGCCTGGATCCGCGTCAGCACTTCGAAGCTCCCGTCGGTGCTCCCATCGTCGACGACGATGACCTCGTACGAGCGTCCCCAGGGCTCGAGGGTCGCGGTGATCTCGCGATGCAGCTCCTCGAGCCCCTGTGCCTCGTTCTTGATCGGGATGACGACGCTCAGCTCCACCATGTGCGGCTCAGTATAAGTTTACCGTCCGTTCGCGCGGCGGCTCTTCTGCCACAGCAGGTAGCCCGCCAGCCCGACGCCGAGCAGCAGGGCCAGGCCGAGCGACACCTGACGGCCGTTCTCGTCGATGAACGCGAGCGCGCGATCGCCGTACCAGACCGCCAGCGTCGCTTCGCCGAAGTACCGGATGCCGCGGCCGATTAGGATGGCGACGGCAAACCGCCACACGTTGATGCCGGCCGCACCGGCCAGCAGCACGAAGATCTTGAACGGCATCGGCGGCGGCAGCAGCGACGGGATGAGCACCGTCATCACGCCGTACCGCCGAAAGGCGCCAAGTGCCTGCTCCACCCGCTCGGCGCTGAACCGCCGGGCGATGAACTGATCGCCCTTCCGCCCGACGCCGTAGAGCACCAGGCAGCCGCACAGCGATCCGAGCGTCGCGGCGCTCGCGTACAGCAGCATGCGCGACTTGTGCTGCGTCACCATCCAGACGAGCAGGATGTCGACGACTTCGGGCAGCGAGAGAAACGACGAGTCGGCAATCGCCGCGAGAAACAGGCCGGGCGCGCCCAGCCCGAGCGCGAGCGCCTGGACCCAGTCGACGAATTTGCGCATACGTGATCAGGAGATTCTATCGCGAGCGTCCTGGAGAGTGCCGGCCGGCGGCATGAACGCATCCGCTTGACCGCTATATTTCCATGTTTATAGAATAATCGAACCATGGTCCGCAAAGAGGACAACACCCACCGCTACGCCGATGCCTTTGGCGCCCTGGGCACCGAAGCGCGGCTGCGCATCCTCCGGTTGCTACTCGCAGCCCATCCTCATGGTCTCGTCGTCGGGGACATCGCCGGGGAGCTCGACATCGCGGCCTCCACCCTGTCGCACCATCTGGACAAACTGAAGAGCGAGGAGCTCGTCGCCGTGCAGCGCGAGGGGACCTTCCTTCGCTACAGAGCCAACACCGACACCCTGCGCGAGCTGCTCGGCTTCCTGTATGCCGAGTGCTGCACGCGCAACAAAGCGATCAAACCCGAGACCATCACCGCGTGCTGCTAGGAGGAGATATGAACACAACCGACATCAAAGACGTCGTCAGGGAGAAGTACGGGCAGGCGGCGCTGCGCGCCAGGAGCGGCGCCGGAAGCGCCTGTTGCGGCGCATCGGCGGCCGCCGGCTCCTGCTGCGATCCGATCACGTCCAATCTCTACGACCCGGCGCAGACCGGCACGCTGCCCGAAGAGGCTGTGCGTGCATCGCTCGGGTGCGGCAACCCGACGCTGCTCGCGGGACTCCAGCCGGGCGACACGGTCCTCGACCTCGGCTCGGGCGGCGGCATCGACGTGCTGTTGTCGGCCAGGCGGGTCGGCCCGACCGGCAGGGCCTACGGGCTCGACATGACCGACGACATGCTGGCGCTCGCGCGTGACAACCAGCGAAAGGCGGGCGTGTCGAACGTCGAGTTCCTGAAAGGCGACATCGAGCAGATTCCTCTGCCAGACGACTCGGTCGACGTCATCATCTCCAACTGCGTGATCAACCTGTCCTCGGACAAAGACCAGGTCTTGCGCGAGGCGTTCCGTGTGCTCAAACCGGGTGGCCGGTTCGCCGTGTCCGACGTGGTCACGCGGGGCGGCGTGCCCGACGAAGTCCGGCGCAGCATGCTGCTCTGGGTCGGCTGCGTTGCGGGAGCCCTCGACGAGAACGACTATCGCCGCAGACTCCACTCGTCGGGATTCGTCGACATCACGATCGAGCCGACGCGTGTCTACGACATCGAGGACGCACGCACCTTCCTGTCCGGACAGGGCATCGACGTCGATGCGATGGCGCCGCAGGTCGAAGGACGGTTCATGAGCGCGTTCATTCGCGCCGCCAAGCCGGCCGCCCGCTCGTCATGCTGTGAGCCTGGATGCTGCGCGTGACGCGCACGCGCGATCGCCACGTAGACGATCGAGTGCTCGATCTCGCCGGTTCGCGCACGCCGTTCGCGATCGCCCTGGCAGCGGCGCTCTTCGGCACCGCCGTGGCGCTCTGGTACAGCCGCATCGGCCTCGCGCTGAGCCACTACGACGCGCGCGGCCACCTGGTCGTCGCGCGACGGATCTTCGACAGCATCACGCCCGGCTGGCAGCAGGTCGGTGCCGTGTGGCTGCCGCTCCCCCACCTGCTGAACGCGCTGCCGGTGCAGATCGACGCGCTGTACCGCACTGGCGCATCAGCCATCGCGATCTCGGTCGCGTCGTTCGCGGTGACGGCGGGCGCGATCGCCTGGATCGTGCGCCGACTCACTGCCTCGACGCTCGCCGGGATCGCGGGCGCGCTGGTGTTCGCGCTGAACCCGAACGTGCTGTACCTGCAGTCGACGCCGATGACCGAGCCGCTCCTGATGGCGCTGAGCGTCGGCTCGATCGCGCTGCTGATGGCGTACTGCGATCGGACCGTCGACGATTCACGTGCGGCGCGGAACGGCCCGCGCCGCCTGTCGCCGCATCTCGTCGGCGTGGCGTTCGCGCTCGCCTGTCTCACGCGCTACGAAGCATGGCCGGTCACCGTCGGCGGGCTCGCGGCTGCGATCTGGGTCCTGTGGCGGCGCGGCGTCGGCCTCTCGCGCGCGACGCATGCGGTCGCTCGCGTCGCGGTCTGTCCAGGCGTGGCGATCGCCGGCTTCACCATCTTCAGCCGCGTCGTCGTCGGGGCGTGGTTCGCGAGCGGGTTCTTCGTGCCCGAGAACCCGGCGCAGGGGCACCCGTGGGAGTCGGTGAAGCTGATTGCCTGGGGGCTGCGCGAGCTGAGCGGGACGGCGCTCGTGGTCACGGCGGGTCTCGGCGCGCTCCTGCTGGCGGCTCGTGCGCTGTTCGATCGCGCGCGGGCGCTGGACCTTCTTCCGCTCGCGCTCCTTGGCGCGGCGTCGGTTCCCTGGAGCGCGTTCGTCGACGGTCATCCGTACCGGATCCGCTACATGGTGCCGCTCATCGCCGTGCAGGCGCTCTGCGCGGGAGTGGCGGCGGGTGCTATCCGGCTGACACGGGACAGCGCAGTCGCGCGAGCTGTTCGCGTCGCGCCCGTGTGCGCCCTCGTTGGAGTGATTGCAGTCGACCTGCGCCCGTTCGATCGATCGGCGCCGATGGTCGCCGAGGCGCAGTGGGATCGACCGAACATCGCCGCGCGCGATCGCGTCACCGCGTGCCTCGAGGACGCCTACCGCGGCGACAGCATCATGGCGAGCATGGGATCGCTCGGCCACTACATGCAGGATCTGTCGAGGGCCGGCTTTTCAATCCGCGATTTCCTGCACGAAGGAAACGGCGACATCTGGCTGAACGCGCTGCACTCGCCGCGCCCGTTTGCCGGATGGATCCTCGTCGAGGAGAAAGCCGAAGGGGGCGACATGCTGGCGCATATCGCCCGCGAGCACCCGGCCTTCCTCGACGGCTACGTGCGCGCGTGCGAGGCGGCCGGGGTCGCGCTCTATCGACGGCTGCCCTCGAGATAGGCAACCGGGGAACAGACCCACATCAGAAGCGCACGTTGATCGTCGCCAGGTAGTTCCAGCCGCCCAGATCGATCTTGTCGCCGGCAAACCCGAGATCGGCCGGCAGATCCCCCTTCGCATCCTGCCAGCGGATCTCGCCGCCGAAGCCCCAGCTGCCGAGCGGAATGCGGATGCCGCCGAGGACCGTCGGGCCGGTCGCGGTCCCCTTGCCGACGAAGCTGTCGCGGAAAATGCTGCCGTCGGTGAAGTCGACGAACTCGCCGCTCTCGCTGTAGCGCCAGTTGATGATGGCGACCCCGGCGCCGATGTAGGGCTCGATGCCCGCCGAGCGTCCAAGCGGCAGGAAGCGCACGGTCGCCGTGAACGGCACCATGCGCAGCTTGAGATCCTGCTCGATCTCGGCGCCGTCGTTGTCATGTACCAGCTGCGCGTACACGCTCGGCACGGTCCTCTTGTAGACGCCGACGCCGAGCCCCGCGTCGAGGAACTCGTTCAGGCCGACGAGGTACTCGGCGCCGACCGTCGGCCCGTTGAAGTCCTTCAGATCGAAGGCGAGGAAATCCAGGTTGTTCCAGAGCACGTCCTGCCGATCGCGCCCGTCTTCGCCCTTCGCGACGAACCCGCCGACGTAGAAGTTGATCGACTGCTGGGCGTAGCTGGGCGAGGGAGCAAGCAGGGCCGCGAGCACGAGCACCGCGGTGACAACGGTTAGACGACGCATGGCACTCCTCGTAAGCACAGGCGGCCGGAGCCCCCGTGCGCGATGGCCGCCTCGAGTGGCGCACCGTGTTCGGACGAAGCACGAGGAATGCCAGCGCACGCCGCGCGATTTCGAACGAAAACGAACGGACAGGACGGCGACTGTCCCCTGTTGTGCACAGCCGACGCCGAGGCGGAGGGTACAGGGTGCAGGGTGCAGGGTGCAGGGTGCAGGGTGCAGGGTGCAGGGTGCTTGGTGCAGGGTGCAGGGTGCTGGGTGCTCAGCGGCTGCGAATCACCTGGAGCATCGCGTCGTGAATCCGTGCATTCGAGGCGACGATGTCGCGGCCGCGCGAGGTGAATGGCTCGCCGGCGAAGTTCGTCAGCCGCCCACCCGCCTCGACAACCATCAGCGCTCCGCCGGCGATGTCCCATGGCTTCAGATCACGCTCCCAGAAGCCGTCCATCCGTCCGGCGGCCACGTAGCACAGATCGAGCGCCGCCGACCCGAGACGGCGGACGGCGCGCGCGCGCCCGACGAACTCCCCGAACAGCCCGACGATCTCCTGCACGCGCGCGTGGACGTCGTACGGAAAGCCGGTCACGAGCACCGCGTCGAGCAGCGTCTCGGCGTGCGACACGTGGATCGGCGCGCCGTTCAGGAACGCGCCGCCGCCGCGCTCCGCCGTGAAGAGCTCGCGGCGCGTCGGGTCGTACACCGCGGCGAGCTGCGCGACGCCGTCGATCTCCAGGGCGAGCGACGAGCAGAAGATCGGCAGCCCGTGCGCGAAGTTCGTCGTGCCGTCGATCGGATCGAAGACCCAGCACGGGCCGGACGGGACGGTGTCGCTGCCGCCCATCTCCTCGGCGAGGATCAGGTGATCGGGAAAGCGCGCGCCGATCATCGCGCGAAACTCCCGCTCGATCGCGAGGTCGACCTCCGTGACGAGATCGATCGATCCCTTCTTGTCGACGCGCACCGCCGTGCCGAAGCGCTCGATCATCACGTCACCCGCGCGGACGACGGCTTCGACGGCGGTGGCCAGGAACAGCGGATCGTGCTGAGACACTGAAGATTCGAGAGGCAACGGTTGGAGTACCGAGGTTCGGGACTGGACGCTAGGGGTTGTTCGCGGCGGCCGGCTCGACGCGCTTGATCATCCGCATCTCCATGCCGCCTTCCGGCACGCGGTACAGCACGACTTCGTCCATGAAGCTGCGAATCAGGAAGATGCCGCGGCCGCTGCCCTTGAGCAGGTTCTCCGGCGCGAGCGGATCGGCCACCGCGTCGGGATCGAATCCGGCGCCCTGATCGCGAACCGTGATCGACAGCGCGGGCGCGGCGCCGAAGGTGGCGCTGAAATCGACGAACACCTTCTTGTCGGCGTCGCCCTGGTTTCCATGCTTGATGGCGTTCGCCACCGACTCGCGCACCGCCACGCTGACCCAGTGAATCGCGTCGTCGTCCAGACCGACCTCCCTGGACAGGTGATCGCTCACCTCCTGCAGGATGTCGAGCATTTCAAACGCGCTGGTGAATTCCAGGTGAATGCTCAACGGATGTGTGTGCGCCATGGACGCGAATCTGAATTACCACCCCATCGGCTATGGGATGTCAAGCCGACTGTCGTAAGATCGGTCGAATGTCTGTGGCTTCGACTGCGACGATTACTCCCGCCACGCGTGTGCAGGGACGGCTGACCGTCCCTGGTGACAAGTCCATCTCGCATCGCTACGCGCTGCTCGCCGCGCTCGCCGAAGGGCGATCGGAATTGAGCAATTATGCTCCAGGCGCCGATTGCCAGTCGACGCTCGCCTGCCTGAGCGGCCTCGGCATCGACATCACGCGCAGCGGCAACACCGTCACGATCGAAGGACGCGGGCTTCGCCGGTTCGATCCACCGCCGGCGCCGCTCGACGCCGGCAATTCGGGCACGACGATGCGGATGCTCGCGGGCATCCTGGCTGCGCAGCCGTTCACCTCCACGATCGTCGGCGACGGGTCGCTGTCGCGCCGTCCGATGCGCCGCGTCATGGAGCCGCTCGGCCTGATGGGCGCGCGCATCGACGCCGTCGACGGCCACGCGCCGCTCACCATTCACGGCACGACACTGCACCCGATTGCCTACGCGCCGACGGTCCCGAGCGCGCAGGTGAAGAGCGCCGTCATCCTCGCCGGCCTGCACACCGAGGGGACCACCTCGGTCACCGAACCAGCGCAGACGCGCGACCACACGGAGCGCGCGCTCGACGCGTTCGGGTTCCGCGTGCGCGTCGACGGCCTCACGGTGTCGGTCGAGGGAGGACAGCGCGGCCGCGGCCAGGTCCTGCCGGTGCCGGGCGACTTCTCCTCGGCGGCGTTCTGGATGGTGGCCGCCGCGTCGCTGCCCGGATCGTCGGTCACGATCGAACAGGTCGGCTTGAACCCGTCACGCACGGCGCTCATCGACATCCTGCGCCGCTTCGGCGCGCGCGTGGAGGTGCAGCCGACGTCGACCGCCGCGGGTGAACCGCTCGGCACCATCATCGTCACCGGCGACCGGCTCGGATCGATCGAGATCGCCCCGGAGGAGGTGCCCGGCCTCATCGACGAGCTCCCGGCGATCGGCGCGCTCGCGGCCAACGGCGGCCAGGTCACGGTTCGCGGCGCAGCGGAACTGCGGGTCAAGGAGAGCGACCGCATCGCGACGCTCGTCGCCGGCTTCCGCAATCTGGGCATCGCCGCCGACGAGCATCCCGACGGCTACAGCGTCCATGGAACCGGCGCCCCCTCTGGCGGCGTCGCCGATGCCGCCGGCGATCACCGGATGGCGATGGCGTTCGCCGTCGCCGCGCTCGCCGCGAAAGGTCCGTCGCACATCCAGGGCGCCGACTCGGTCGTGATCTCCTACCCCGGATTCTTCGAGACCCTCCAGCGGCTCGTCGCGTGAACGCCGACAAGATCTACCTGGTCGGTTTCATGGGCGCCGGCAAGTCGTCGGTCGCGCGCGCGCTGGCGCGCCGCCTCGGGTGGCGCGCGATCGACATCGACGAGATGGTGGAACAGCGCGAACGTCAGACGGTCGCGTCCATCTTCGCCAAGCACGGCGAAGCGTACTTCCGTGCCGCCGAGCGCGCCGTGCTCCGCGAACAGATCCCGACGCGGCACATCGTCGTCGCGACCGGCGGCGGCACCTTCGTCGATCCGCAGAACCGGGCGATCATCAAGGGCGACGGCGCCACCGTGTGGCTCGACGTGCCGATGCACCGCATCATCCAGCGCGTGCCGGCCGACGGCCGGCGTCCGCTCGCGCAGGATCGCGCGGAGTTCGAGCGGCTGTTCCTGCTGCGGCGCGCCTCCTATGTCGACGCGCACTACCGCGTGGACGCCGAGCGCGCGAGCATTCCGGCGATCGTCGAAGAGATCATCCACTGGCTGAAGCCCTGAGGCTGCCGGCGACGCTCCTGACGCGCATGCGCTACCTGGTCATCACCGACATTCACGCCAACCTCGAGGCGCTCGACGCGTGCACGGCCGACGCGCGCGCGCGCGGCTTCGATCGCACGCTGGTGCTCGGCGACATCGTCGGCTACGGTCCCGATCCGAACGCGGTGATCGAGCGCGTGATCGGCCTCGCCCCCGCCGCCATCGTGCGCGGAAACCACGACAAGATTGCTCTGGGCCTGCAGCAGGCTGACGGCTTCAACGCCGGCGCGCGGACGGCGGCGCAGTGGACCTTGAACGCGCTGACGCCCGCGCATCGGGAGTGGCTGGCCTCGCTGCCGCAGGGCCCGGCGGTCGTCGACGATCGCGTGGAGATCTGTCACGGCTCGCCGGTCGACGAAGACGAGTACATCTTCGACGAGCGTGAGGCGCGGCGTGCGATCGACGCGTCGCGCCAGCGGCTCTGCCTGTTCGGACACACGCACGTGGCGACGGCGTTCCGGCTCTCGGGCCGGTCGCTTGGAATGCTGGTCCCGGATGCGGACGGCCTCGTCCTCGACCGCGAGTCGCGATACCTGGTCAATCCCGGCTCGGTCGGCCAGCCGCGCGACAACGATCGGCGCGCCGCGTACGCCATCTTCGACAGCGGCACGCAGCGCGTCGAGATGTACCGGGTCGACTACCCGGTCGAACAGACGCAGGCGAAGATGGCGAACGCCGGACTCCCCGATCCGCTCATTCGCCGCCTCGCCGCCGGACGATAACCGACCTCACCATTCCGCGCGCACGCCGACGTTGGCGTTCCACAGTCTGGTCGGACTGCCGACGTCGCCGTCGACCCCCGCCACGACGAACGCACGCCGCCAGATCTGGCTGACCGCGCTCGCCCCGAACAGGGCGCTGTCGTGCATCCGGCCCGGCGCCGCCAGGTCGAAGGCGTTGCCGGCGGTGTCGCCGAGGAAGCGCATCCTGACGCTGGTGAGCGGGCTGAGCTCGTGGGCCCACGCCCCGCGCAGTTCGAGCATCGTGACCGCGCCGTTCTGTCGCGTGAACGTGCGGACCGCGCGCGCGCCGAGAAGGATCCGGTTCGACTGCACGCGACGATCCGGCACGACCAGGCTGAGCACGCTCGCGCCGTTCTCGGTGAACCCGTCGCTGCTCGAACGGATGAACTGATAGCCGACCTGCGGCTCCACGCTCAGCCGCCCCTTCGCGTAGGTCCGGCCGAGCTCGATCTGCGTGAACAGGTTGCGGCCGTCATACGCCGAGTGGGCACCCGACTGCAGGACGCCGTCGGTCACCAGACGGGAGGTCTCGTTCGAGATCCCGCTGCCGCCGGCCATCACGATCAGCCGCGACGCGCCGCGCGTGTAGCGCCCGTACCCGCCGACGTGGATCATCCGTGACGTCGTCCGGTCGCTCGTCCCGAGCGACTCGAGATCGGACGATGCCTGGCCGAGGCTGGCGCCGACCATGAAGCGGCCGCCGATGGCCGCGTCGTACCCGACCGCGAAACCCGGGCTGGAGACGCGCGCGGCCGGATCGCCGCTGCCGCCGGCGAAGCGGCTGAAGACGCCCGTGCCGCTGAACCACGCGCCGTGCGTCGCCGCGTTCGCCGCGGCGCCACCCTGTCCGGCGCTGAGGGCCGCGCCGCCAAGCGCCCCGGCGGACGGCTGCACGCGGTGGACGACGTGGGTCATGTTGGCATCCATGAAGGCGCGGGCGCCGACCAGGCTGTTCGACACGGTGTGCTGGTAGATCACGCCGGTCATCGATCCCATCGCCTGCACCGCGGCGTCGTTCGGCTGATCGAACAGCGTGTTGACGACATCGGCCATCTGTCCGGTCGCCGTGCTGACGAGCCCGTTGAGCGACTGCGCCACGGCGCTCTGGTTGCCCTGCGTCCCCATCGTGCGGAAGTCGACGTCGTTGCGCCGCAGCGTCAGATACATGCCGCCGGCTGCGTCGAACTGGAGCGACGGGTTCAGGTACGCGGCATCCGAGACCATGCTCGAGAAGATTCCCTCGCGCGCTCCCGCGCCCTGCATGATCCCGTAGACCGTGATCGGGTGGTACCGCTCGGTCGCGTCGGCCTTGACGTGAACCGTCGCGCCCGAGCCGCCGACCGTACCGGTCCAGGTGAAGTCCGAGGCGCCTGCTCCGTCGGTCTCGACCTCGTAGATGGCACCCGGCTCGAAGGTGAGATCGCCGCGCACCGTCAGCATGCCGATCGAATTGCCAGGCGCGAGCACGCCGCCGCCGTTCACCGTGACCGACGGCACGACGCCGTTCCCGCCGAGCCGCGCCTCTTTCTGCACGACGACCGACTGTCCGTCGAGCAGGCCGTTCACCAGAAGCCGTCCGCCGGCTACCGTCGTCGCGCCGTCGACGACGTTGCTTCCCGTCAGCGTGAAGGTCCCGCTGCCGCTCTTCGTCAGCGCACCGCTGCCCCACAGCGTCCCCGCCCACGTGGTGCTGGCGTCGTTCGCGCCGGTGACGAGCGTGCGGCCGTTGAGCCAGACGTAACCGGTGCCCGAGAGCGATCCGATCGTGAAGTCGGTGCCGAGCATCGTGCTCGCGCCGTCGATGATCACGTCGGACAGGGCGCCGGGGGTGCCGTAGATGTCTTCTCCGCCCGGCGTGCGCGTCCAGTTCGACACGCCGTTGATGAAAGGATCGCTCCAGACGCCGCTGACGCCGCCGCGCCAGTAGAACGGACCGGTCGACGGTCGCACGAGCAGGTCGAGCGCCGTGTCGGTACGATCCAGCGAGAACGTCTGGCCGACCGGCATGGCACCGTCGAGGCTGCCGAACTGGAACCGGCCGCCCGAGATGCCGCCCGCCACGTCGAGCAGCCGGAAGGAGTCGGGTCCGGACGGCGCGCTGATCTCGCGCAGGTTCAGCGTGGTCACGCTCCGGTCGAGCGTCGCACGGCCCGACACCAGCAGCTGATCGGAGACGCCGCCCCGATCGAGGTCGACGAACCAGGTCGGCGCGCCGTTCTGGACGAGCTCGCCGGTGACGGTCGTGCGCTGCGCCGTCTCACCTCCCGGATCGAGCGTGCCGTCGTTGGTGAACGTTCCCGAGCCGCCGCCTGCGCCGACGACTACCCTGTCGCCTGACGCGAACCACGCACCGGCGCGGTTGAACAGATCGTTGCGCCCGGCGCCCAGGTCGACGGAGCCGACGAGCACGCCGCGGTTGTCGACCGTCTCGTTGCCGTTCGAGCCGGCGACCGCCAGTCCGCCGACACCGGATGCGGTCGTCAGCAGCCCGCGGTTGATCACCGAGTTGTCGACGCCGCCGTCGATGGCGATGCCGACGCCGCCGCGGCCGCCGACCACGGCCCTGTCGGCGGCGAGGTCGACGACCACGTTGCCGGCGCCGTCGCGGCCGGCGCTCTGCGCGAAGATCGCGGTCGATCCGCTTCCGGTCGCGAGGACGTTCCCGGAGAACTGGAGGTCGACGTTGCCGCCGGCGCCGCGGCCGCCGGCGCTGCCGCTGAACACGCTGTCGACGATGCCGCCACCGCCGCCGAGGCTCTGCGCGATGACACCGTTGGACTGATCGCCGGTCACGACGATGTCGCCGACCTGCGAGAAGGCGATGTGCCCGCCGTTGCCGCCGTTGTTGTTGCGCACGTTGACGGTGACGTCGTTCGACGCCAGGTCGGTGATGACGTATCCGCCGCCGCCGCCGATCGACTGCAGCACGATCCCGTCGGAGCGGTCGCCGGAGGTGGCGATGGTGCCGACGTTCACCAGCGGGATGTTCCCGCCGTTACCGGTCGATCCGTCGGCGGCGCCGATGTCCACCGTCGCGTGCTGCAGGCCGTTCAGGTACACCTGGCCGCCGCCGGCGCCAATGCTCTGCAGCACGAGGCCCGGCGAGTAGTCGCCGAGCGTGATCGTGTCGCCGGTCAGGTGCAGATCGAGATCGCCCCCGTGGTTGTCGAAGCTCGGATCGGCGCCAAGGCCAACGTTCGCCATCCCCACGGGCCCGGCCGACGCCAGGTTGTCGGCGCGCACCGTCTGCACGTCGATCACCGCGCGGCCGCCGCCGCCGCCCACCGACTGCACCGACACGCCCTGCGACTGCTTGCCGGCCGTCTGCACGCTGCCGGAGCGCGTCAGCGCGACGTCGCCGCCGTGCGAGCCGTTGGTCTGCTTGGCGCCGAGCGCCAGCTCGAGATCGAGGCTGGTCCCCTCGTCGAGCACCACGGTGGTGTCGGCGTCGCCGCCACCGCCGCCGACGCTCTGAATCAGCGAGGCGATCGACTTGTCGCCCCACGTGTAGAGATCGCCGACGTGCGTGGCGTCGACGGCGCTGCCGATGGCGTCGCTGACCGCCTCGGCTCCGAGATCGACGAGCGCGAACGCGTGTTCGAGGATCCCGCCGTTGTCGGGCAGCTCGAAGCCGCCCTGGCCGAGGTCGACGGCGGTCTTGCTGGCGTTGAGGAACATCGTCAGGTCGCCGCCGCCGCCGCTCACCGCCTGCGTGAACTGCGCCTGGCTGCTGGCGCCGTACATCGCGATGGTGCCGGTGGTGTTCACCGTCACCGTGCCGGGATCGCCCGACGCGCCTTCGCGGCCGCCGAGCGCGGCGGTGATGCCGAAGTCGGCCGCCGCCCAGATCGGATTGCTGATCGAGGTGCCGACGTGACCGCCGCCGCCGCCGACCGACTGCGCGAAGATGCCGTAGGCGTTGTCGCCCCACGACGAGATCGAGCCGGAGTGTTCGACGAGGACGTTGCCGCCGTCGCCACCCGAGCCGCCGCGGCCGCCGACGCCGATCGTGAGCAGCGACGAGAGGCTCTTGGAGGCGATCTTCGGCGTGAGCGCGGCGGTGAAGCCGCCGTCGCCGCCGCCGCCGCCCACCGACTGCGCGTAGATGCCGTAGGCGCTGTCGCCGTGCACGTCTATCGTGCCGGTGTTGCGCACGGTCACGTTGCCGGCACGGTTGCCGTCGCCGCCGAAGCCGCCGACCGCGATCGAGCTGGTCTTCGAGCTGTTGTCCTTCCCGCCGAGCGACAGGTCGCCGGCGATGCTCGTGCCGCCGGCGCCGCCACCGCCGCCAATCGAGAGCGCGGCAATCCCGTGCGACTGGTAGCCGTAGGTCGTGATCGAACCGCCGTTCTCCACGAGCACCGTGCCGCCGGTGCCTCCGGTGCCGCCCGCGCCGCCGAGGCTGAACGCCAGCGACAGCGATTTGTCCTCGCCGACGTCGCCCGATCGGTTCGCCGTGATCGTCGTGCTGCCGGTGCCGCCGCCGCCGCCGATGCTCATGGCGAGCACGCCTGGCGAGTAGTGATCGAGCGTGATCACCTGGCCCTGTCCGCCCGTCGCCGCGTCGGGTCTGTTGAAGACCGACACGTCTCCGGCCGCGCCGCCGTCGCCGCCACTGCCGCCGATGCCGATGCTGATCTTGTTGCCCGCGCCCTTGCCGCTCAGCGAGCTGGTGATGACCTGCTTGGCGTTGCCGCCGCCGCCGCCGACCGACTGCGCGAAGATGCCGGCCGACCGCAGTTCCGCCGTGCCGACGCCGCCGGTGTTGGTGACGACGACGTCTCCGGCAGTGGCACCGGAGCCGCCGGAGCCGCCAACCGACAGACTGAGCTCGGTCGCCTTGCCGGCGTCGCCGTTCCTGATCTCGTTGATCACCAGGCCGGCGTTGCCGCCGCCGCCGCCGACGCTCTGCGCGAGGACGCCGTGCGCATCTTCACCGCCCGTGATGACGATGCCGCGGTTGGTGACGTCGACGTTGCCGGAGCTCATGCCGGTGCCGCCGGAGCCGCCGACGATCACCATGCCGCCGCTGCCCTCGCTCTGGAAGCCGAGGCCGCGGCCCATGCCGCCCGAGCCGCCGGCGCCGCCGACCGACTGCGCGAGGATACCGACCGATCGATTCGCGGAGGTGCGCACCTGCGCGGCGCTGGTGACGGTGACGTCGCCGCCGGTACCGCCCTGACCGCCGGTGCCGCCGACAGCGACCGCGAAGGTGGACGACTTGACGGCGAGCCCCTGCGCGCTGCCGCCGTTGCCGCCGCCGCCACCGATCGACTGCGCGAAGATCGCGTGCGCGTCCTCGCCGAAGGTCGTGACCGAGCCGTGCGCGTCGAGGGTGACATCGCCGGCCGATCCACCCTGGCCCCCTTCGAGACCGACCGCGATCGACGCCGTGCGCGCCGGCGAGTTGCCGCTCTTCGGCACGTCGAGCGCCACCGACACCGACGAGCTGTTGCCGCCGCCGTTGCCGACCGACTGCGCGATCAGGCCGTAGGAGGTGTCGCCGTGCGTCGTGATGTCGCCGTCGGCGGTGAGCGACACGTCGCCCGCCGAGCCGCCGGTGCCGCCGACGCGGCCGATGCTGATTCCGAGCTTGCCGCCGCTGACCTTCGAGAAGGCGAGATCGAGGCCGGCGTTGCCGCCGCCGCCGCCGATCGACTGCGCCAGGACGCCGAACGAGTTCTCGCCGTGCGTTTCGACCGTGCCCTGATGGTTGACGTCGACGGTGCCGCCGGTGCCGCCGTCGCCCGGCGCGCCGCCAATCGCCAGGTTGAAGCCCTTGTTCTTGTTCTCGCCCGAGTCCTCGTACATCACGCCGATATTGAGCGTCGCGTTGCCGCCGCCGCCGCCGATCGACTGCGCCATTACGCCGTGGCTGTTGTCGCCGGAGGTCTCGACGTCGCTATGGTTGTCGATGCTGGCCGCGCCGCCGTTGCCGGCCGATCCGGCGCCGCCGCCGATTGCGATCTGCGCGGCGAACGCCGAGTCCTTGCTGGCGTCGCTCGAATCCTGATCGTCGGCCGGCGCTTTCCCTTCGAGCTCGTCGAGCACCTTGTCGTAGTTGGTGAACACCGAGTCGTCGACGCCGGTGTTCTGCGGATGCTCGCGCGTGCTGCTGCCGCCGGAGCCGCCGCTGCCGCCCGACCCGCCCGAGCCGGCGCCTGCCTTGCTGAAGCCGGCCAGGAAGTTCATGCCGGCGTCGCCGCCGCCGCCGCCGATGCTGGAGGCTTCGATGCCGACCGCGCCGGTGCCGTCGGTCGTGATCTTCCCGGCCGCCGTCGTCGTGCTGCCGCGCGTCACCGAGACCGAACCGGCGTTGCCGCCGCCCGACCCGAAGCCGCCGACGCCGACGTTGATCGGCGAGCTGTTCTTGGCGAAGACGGCGGAGACGTTCATGCCGCCCGTGCCGCCGCCACCGCCGACGGTCTGGGCGAAGATGCCGCGCGCGTAGTCGCCGCTCGTCGTGATCGTGCCGCCGTTGGCGGTAACCGCGACGTCGCCGGCGTCCGCCCCTGCTCCGCCGAAGCCGCCGATGCCGGCGACGATCGTCAGGTCAGTTTTGCCGCCCGAGCTCTTCGAGTCGGCCCAGTTCAGCTCGCCGCTGACGTTGAGCGCGCCGTTGCCGCCGCCGCCGGCAACGCTCTGCGCGAAGATGCCGTGCGTCCAGCCGCCGGTCGTCGCGATCGTGCCGTCGTAGGTCGTCGTGACGTCGCCGCTGACGGCGCCTGCGCCGCCGAAGCCGCCGATGCCGAACGTCACCGACGGCACGTTCTTCTCCTTGCTGAGGGAGATGCCGCCGCTCACGTTGAGGCCGCCGTTGCCGCCGCCGCCGCCGAGGCTCTGCGCCATGAGGCCGGCGCCGCTCGTGCTGTTGCCGGACTGCGCGCCGGTGAAGAGATCGGTCGAGGCCGTCACCGTGACGTCCGCGCCGGTGCCGCCGTTGCCCCCGAAGCCGCCGACGCCGACAATCAGCGGCGAATCGGACACGATGCCGCCGCTGACGTTGAGGCCGCCGTTGCCGCCACCGCCGCCGATGCTCGAGGCGAGGATGCCGGAGCGGCCGTCGCCGTAGGCGGTGATGCTGTTGCCGCCGGTCACGGCGACGTCGACATCGCCCGCATTGCCGCCGACGCCGCCGAACCCGCCAACGCCGACGAGCAGCGCATGCCCGTCGGCTTCCTTCGTCGCGTACGACACGCCCGCGCTGACGTTGACGGCACCGTTGCCGCCGCCGCCGCCGATCGACTGCGCGACGAGGCCGCTCGATCCCCGGCTCGTGGTGATCCCCGACACGGCCGGAATCGTCACGGTGCCGTTGACCGCGTCCGCCGCCACCGCGCCTGTGAGCGTGCGCGGCACGGCGACGATCGTCCCGTCGTAGTGCACGTCGACGTCGCCTGCCTGGCCGCCGCCGCCCCCGAACCCGCCGACGCCAATCGACGCGGCGACCGTCGTTCCCGACCCGCCGCCCGACGGCTTGAGGATCGCGAGCGATCCGGTCACGTTCGTGCCGCCGTTGCCCCCGCCGCCACCGATCGACTGCGCCATCAGGCCGTTCGAGTTGTCGCCGTAGGTCGAGACGTTGCCTGTCGTCGTCAACGCGACGTCGCCGCTGTTGCCGGCGCCGCCGCCGAAGCCGCCGACGCCAACGCCGATCGCCGCCCCCGATTTGCCACTCAGGTTCACGGCGCCGGTCACGTTGATGCCGCCGTTGCCGCCGCCGCCGCCAATCGACTGCGCGACGACCGCGGACGACCCGCTGCCGACGGTCACGACGAGCGGCAGCTCCTCGGTCATCGTCACCGTGCTGGTGACGTTGCCGGCATTGCCGCCGTCGCCGCCGAAGCCGCCGACGCCGACGCCCAGCGCGCCGCCGTTCTCCTTGGACAGGTTCACGGCGCCCGAGACGTTCAGCGCGCCATTGCCGCCGCCGCCACCAAGGCTCTCGGTGATCACCGCCGACGAGGACGCACCGATCGTGACGACGCCGCCGGTCACGGTGCTCGTCGCGTTGGCCGCGTCGCCGCCGTCGCCGCCAAAGCCGCCGACGCCGACCGCGACACCGCCGCTGCCGGTCTTCGCCGCCGTGATCGTGCCGCTCACGTTGAGGCCGCCGTTGCCGCCGCCGCCGCCGAGGCTCTGCGTGCTGATGCCCGCGGAGTTGGCACCGGTCGTCAGCACGTAGCCGGTGACGGTGTTCGTGACGTTGGCCGCGTCACCGCCGCCGCCGCCCGCGCCGCCGATCCCGACTGCCACCGCGCCGGCCGCCGTCTTCGCGGCGCTGATCGATCCGCTGACGTTCAGGCCGCCGTTGCCGCCGCCGCCGCCGACCGACTGCGCGAGGATGCCGAACGCGTCGGCGTTGTTCGTGAAGACGTTGCCGGTCACCTGGTTGGTGACCGCGCCGCCGTTGCCGCCGTCGCCGCCCGATCCGCCAAGGCCGACGCTGACCGCGCCGCTGCCGGTCTGCGCGCCGCTGATCGATCCGCTGACGTTGAAGCCGCCATTGCCGCCGCCACCGCCAACCGACTGGGCGAGCACGCCGCCCGCGCCGGCGCCCGCGGTACGCACGTCGCCGGTCACCGTGTTGTCGACCGTGCCGGCCTGTCCTCCGCCGCCGCCCGATCCGCCAAGGCCGACGCTGACAGCGCCCGATCCGGTCTTGGCGCCGCTGATGACGCCGCTGACGTTGAAGCCGCCGTTGCCGCCACCGCCGCCAATCGACTGCGCCGTCACGCCGGTCGCGTAGCTGCCGTACGTCCAGACGTCGCCGGTGAAACCGGACGTCACGTTGCCGGCCGATCCGCCGGTGCCGCCCGATCCGCCGAGGCCGACGGCGACGCCGCCGCTGCCGGTCCCCGCGCCCGAGATCGCGGCGCTGACGTTGAAGCCGCCGTTGCCGCCGCCGCCGCCGACGCTCTGCACGAGCAGACCGGTCGAGTAGTCGCCGAGCGTCGTCAGGTTTCCGGTCACGCTCGACGTCACGCGCGCCGCGTTGCCGCCGCCTCCCGCGCTGCCGCCGAGACCGACGCCGACGGCGCCGCTGCCGGTGCCCGCGCCGCTCCCGCTGACGCTGACGTTGAAGCCGCCGTTGCCACCGCCACCGCCCACGGACTGCGCGATCACCGCGCCGGCGCTGTCGCCGCTCGTGGTCACATTGTTGGCGACCGTCAGATCGACGGTCGACGCGCTGCCGCCGGCGCCCGCGCTGCCGCCGAGGCCGACGGCGACCGCGCCGCTGCCCGTGCCGGCGCCGCTGCCGGCCACGGTCACGTTGAAGCCGCCGTTGCCCCCGCCACCGCCAACGGACTGCGCGAGGATGCCGGTCGACATGTCGCCGAGCGTCACCACATCGTCAGCAGTCGACGCGGTGACCGAGCCGGCTGCTCCGCCGCCGGCGCCAGAGCCGCCGAGTCCGACCGAAACGGTGCCGCTGCCGGTGCCGGCGCCGCTGCCGCCGACGCTCACGCTGAAGCCGCCGTTGCCGCCGCCGCCACCAATGGACTGCGCGACGAATCCAGACGACCGATCGCCTTCGGTGCGGATGCTGCCGCTGGACGACGCCGTGACGTTGCCGCTGGTGCCGCCTTCGGCACCGCCGCCTCCGAGACCGACGCTGACGCCGCCGCTGCCGGTGCCCGCACCCGAGCCGGCGGCGGTCACGCTGAAGCCGCCGTTGCCGCCGCCGCCGCCCACGCTCTGCGCGAGCACGCCGGTCGAATCGGATCCGTGCGTCACGACCGTCGCCGACACCTCGGCGTCGACGTTCTTGCCGTTTCCGCCTTTCGCGCCGCCACCGCCGACGCCGACGGCGACCGCGCCGCTGCCGACGCCCGCGCCCGATCCGTTCGCCGACACGACGTAGCCGCCGTTGCCGCCACCGCCCCCGATCGACTGCGCGACGAAGCCGGACGAGAACTGCCCGAAGGTCTCGATGCTGCCGGCCGCGCCTGCGTCCACCACCGCGCCGTCGCCAGCCGCGCCGCCGCCACCGCCGACGCCGACCGACACCGAGCCGCTGCCGACGCCGGCACCCGATCCCGCCACCGAGATCGTGCCGCCGGCGTTGCCGCCACCGCCGCCGACGGCCTGGGCCAGAACGCCAGTGGAGTAATCTCCGCGCGTGACGAGCGCGCCGTTGTAGTCGGCGTCGACCCTGTTCGAGTTGCCGCCCGCGCCGCCGCTGCCGCCAACGCCCACCGACACGGCACCGCTGCCGACGCCGGCGCCCGAACCGGCCGCGACGATCGTGAGCGCGCCGTTGCCGCCGCCGCCGCCGATCGACTGCGCGATGAAACCGTCGGCGTTCGAACCGTTGGTCGCGATGTCGCCGGTCACGTTCGCCGCGACGGCGCCCGACGCTCCGCCAGCACCGCCCGAGCCGCCGATGCCGACCGCGATGGCGCCGCTGCCGACGCCGGCGCCCGAACCGCTCGCGTCGACGAGCAGGCCGCCGTTGCCGCCGCCACCGCCGATCGACTGCACGACGACGCCGCGCGACTCGCTCGCGCTGGTCGTCACGTCGCCGTGCGCCGTCAGCGACACCGCCGACGCGCTGCCGCCGCCGCCACCGCTGCCGCCGATGCCGACCGAGATCGCGCCGCTGCCGACGCCGGCGCCCGATCCGGCGGCGTTGACGTTGAAGCCGCCGTTGCCGCCACCGCCGCCAATCGACTGGACGAGGATGCCGTTCGACTGCGTCCCCTGCGTCGTCACGTCGCCGGTGACCGACGTGGTCACCGTGCCGCCGCTGCCGCCGCTCGCGCCGCTGCCGCCAAGACCGACGTCGACCGCGCCGCTGCCGACGCCTGCACCCGAGCCCGACGCCGAGACGTTGAACGCGCCGTTACCGCCGCCACCGCCGATCGACTGGGCGACGATGGCCGTCGACGAATCGCCCTGCGTGTCGACGTCGTTCTGCACGGTGAGCGTCACCGACGAGCCGTTGCCCGCGGCGCCGCCGTCACCGCCAAGGCCGACCGACACGGCGCCGCTGCCGACGCCGGCGCCCGATCCGGAGGCGGCGATATTGAAGCCGCCGTTGCCGCCGCCACCGCCGACGCTCTGGGCCATGATGCCGACCGACTGATCGCCGGCTGTCGACACGTCTCCGGAGGTGGAGGCGGTGACCTGACCGCCATGGTTGCCGGCGCCGCCCGATCCGCCGAGGCCGACCGACACGCCGCCGCTGCCGACGCCGGCCCCCGATCCCGATCCGGCGATGTTGAAGCCGCCGTTGCCGCCGCCGCCACCAATCGACTGCGCGATGAAGCCCGCCGAGCGATCGCCGGTCGTCGTGATCGCGCCGGTCGACGACGCGTTCACCGTGCCGCCGACGCCACCCGATCCTCCGGTACCGCCGAGACCGACGCTGACGGCGCCGCTGCCGACGCCGGCGCCCGATCCGGCCACCGACACGTTCAGGCCGCCGTTGCCGCCGCCACCGCCGACCGACTGGACGAGGATGCCGGCGGCGCTCTGCCCCGCGGTGTTCACGTTGGACTGGAGATCCGCCTTGACCGTGCCGCCGGTGCCGCCGCCGCCGCCGCTGCCGCCAAGCCCCACCGACACGCCGCCGGCTCCGATGCCGGCGCCCGCGGCCGATCCGGCGACGTTGAAGCCGCCGTTGCCGCCGCCGCCACCGACCGACTGCACGAGCAGCCCGGTCGAGAAATCGCCTTGCGTCGTGACCGTGCCGGCTCGCGTCGCCGCGTTCACCGTCCCGCCCGCGCCGCCGCTGCCGCCGCTGCCGCCGAGACCGACCGAGACGCTGGCGGCGCCGCCGCCGGAGCCCGACAGCGCCGCGGCTACCGAGCCGCCGCCGTTGCCGCCGCCGCCGCCGACCGACTGCACGAGCAGCCCGGTCGACAGATCGCCGAGCGTCGTGATGTCACCCTGTGTCCCGACGTTGACCGCGCCGCCGACGCCGCCGCCGCCCGCGTCGCCGCCGAGACCGATGCCGACCGATCCGCTGAAGAGAAGCGACCCGCTCGCCGCGACCGACACCGCGAGGCCGCCGTTGCCGCCGCCGCCGCCGACGCTCTGGGCAATCAAGCCGGCCGATCGATCGCCGGTCGTGAGGATGCCGCCGTTGAGGCCGGTCGAGGTCAGGTTGCCCGAGCCGTCGAACGACCCGACGTTCACCGTGCCACCGGTGCCGCCGTTTCCACCGCCGCCGCCGAGCGCCACGCTCAGCGAGCCCGACACGATCCCGCCCGATGCCGCGAGCGCGACGGCGTAGCCGCCGTTGCCGCCGCCGCCGCCGACGCTCTGCAGGACGACGCCGGCGGAATCGTCGCCGCCCGTCTGGATCGTGCTGAGCCCCGTCCCCTTCGACATGGCGACCGTTCCACCGGCACCGCCGCTGCCGCCGGAACCGCCGACCGCGATGGAAGCCGACAGACCTCCGCCTGTCACCGAGAGCGCGCCGCCGCCGTTGCCACCGCCGCCGCCGACCGATTGCGCGAAGATGCCGACCGACCGGTCGCCTTCGGTGCGCACGAGCGACGGGTTGCTGCCGTCGCGCCCCTGCAGCGTCACGTTGACGGTGCCGCCGGTACCGCCGGCGCCTCCCGTGCCGCCAATGGCGACGCCGGCAAAGGTCGACACCGATCCGGCGCTGCCGCCGTTGCCGCCGCCGCCACCGACCGACTGCGCGAAGATGCCCGTGGAGCCATCGCCGTGCGTGACGATCGTGCCCCCCTGCGTCACGGTGACCGTGTTGCCGTGTCCGCCTCCGTCGCCGCTGCCGCCGACGGCGACCGCCCCGTTGGCCCGGCCCCCGTCACCGCCGCCGCCGCCGATGCTCTGCGCGACGATGCCGCGCGACGAGTCGCCGGTCGTGGTGATCGATCCGTAGTTCGCGATCGTGACCGTGTTGCCGCTCCCTCCCTTCGCGCCACGGCCGCCCAGCGAAACCAGGCCGCCGGCATCGGAGCCGCTGCCGCCGCTGCCGCCGACGCTCTGCGCGAAGATGCCGTCCGACTGAGTGCCGGTCGTGACGATCGAGCCGGTGCTGCCGTTGGTCACCGTGACGGCGCCGGCCGTGCCGCCGTTGGATCCGGAGCCGCCGAGCGCGATCAGGCCGGTCGAGCCGCCGCCGGTCCCGCCGCCCCCGCCAACGCTCTGCGCGAAGATGCCGCGCGACATCGCGCCGGTCGTGATGATCGATCCGTTGTTGGTGACCGAGACCGGGCCGCCGTTGCCGCCGTTGTCGGGGCTGCCGTTGAGCGACAGCAGCAGGTTGCTGGAGCTGCCGGAGGAGCCGCCGGAGCCGCCGATGCTCTGCGCGAGGATCCCGTGCGCCAGCTGGCCGGACGTCTGAATCGTGCCGCCGCTCCCGTTGGTGATGTTGACCGTTCCGCCGCTGCCGCCGAAACCGCCGCTGCCCGACTGACCGACGAGCCCCCACTGCGATCCGCCGTTGCCGCCGTTGTTGCTGACGCTCAGGCCGTAGATGCCGTAGGCGCCCGTTCCCGACGTGATGACGTCTCCCAGGTTCGTCACCGAAGCGGTGCCGCCGTTGCTCGAGTGTCCGCCGGTGCCGCCGCCTGGGGCCGCGAAACCGGAGCCGCCGTTGCCGGCCGCACCGCTGCGGCTGTACGCGAAGATCCCGTACTTGTCGGTGCCGCTCGTCGCGACCTGCACGTTCGAGCTGTTGGTCACCGTGGCCAGGCCGCCGGCGCCGCCGTTGCCGCCGTCGCGGCCGCTCCAGAACGACGCGTATGAATCGCCGCCGGCGCCGCCGTGGCCGCCGACGCTCCCCGCCTCGACGCCGATCTGGTTGTTCGTGGAGATGTTGAAGCTGGTCGTGTAGCTCGCCGTCGGTCCCGGGTCGCCGTTTCCTCCCGATTCGGGTGGGACGACGAGCGCACCGTCCCTGCCGTTCTTGCCCCCCTTGCCGGTCTGCACGACACGGACGCCGCTGGCGCCTGCCACGACGACCGGAGGGGTCACCTCGCCGTCGGTGCCTTCCTGACCGGTCACCTGCCCGGGGGCCAGCCGGGTCGAGAGCACCTGCGCGTCGTCGCCGCCTGGCGGATCCGGATCGAGCGTGACGGTGTGCGCCGCGCCATCGGCGCTGACGATCTTCGACGCGTGCGGCGGATTGTCCTCGTTGTAGACGTACTGGCCGACCGCTTTCGTCAGGAACGCGTAGCCGTCGGCGGTGACGACGAATGCCGTGGCGCCCGCCGTCGGCGTCCCCACCGGATCGACAATCAGCTGCGTGACGGTGGTGGTCAGGCCGGTGGCGGGATTGGTGACCGTGTCGCCGACGTGCGATGAGGAGGACGGCGGCGGAGGCGGTGGCGGCGGATCGTCGTAGGCTTCGAGCGGAACCGCGAGGCACACGCAGAGGGCCCACGCGATCGTCGTCATGCATACACGCGTGAGCGGGCTGCGCCGTACAAAGCTTCGCCGAAGACTTACTGGGGTGTTCGCCCTTGAATGCACCGTCACGTCCCCTATGAGCCAGATCGTGTTCTTATGGTTTGAAACCAAAAGACATCCGATTTGGCGACAAAACTGATCTGACTGTGTAGACAACCTGACATGGTTCCGGAGACACCCCAGGCAGGGCCCACCGGATGGTCAGGCTGTCTTGCTATGAGATTTGCCGAGTTAGTGGCAATCGATCCGTTCGCAGCCGGCCAGGCGCCAGCTGCGAGCGATAGCCCGTGTCGTGCTTACGCCTGGGATGGAACGCAAGGAATGATCCGGTTGAGGTGGGCGTCGTCGTTCGTGGTTGTCGTACGCAGTCGCGTCGTACGTAGCCGCGTCGTACGTAGCCGCGGGTCTTCAGACCCGCGGTAGTAGTGCGGTAGGTCGTACGTAGTGTCCGGCTTTAGCCGGACCACGCTGCGGCCCGCCTGAAGGCGGGCACTACGCCGAAAACGAAAACGCCATGGACGGCGACTACGACGAGGACTGCGAGCCGCCGCCCTTTTTCGCCGCACGCTCCTCGCGACGCCGGAGCTCCACGGCGTACGCGTCGCGCGCGGCACGCGACCCGAGGATCCATCCGATCACGAGCCCCACGAGCAGGACCGCCGGAATGAAGATGAAGTGGCCCGCTGTCACCGCGCCGTCCCGCCGTGCCGGCGTTCGAACTCTTTCAGCTCCTTCTCGACTCTCGAGAGCCGATTCCAGATCGTCCAGAGATAGAACATCATCAGCACGAGGAAGAACGCGTAGGCGCCGACGACGAACGGCGCCGCCGGCAGCTCTTCGCCTGGCGGAAGCGAGCTGAGCGGCACGAAGCCGTCAGGGGAACTGCCCGGCACAGGCTCCTGCGCGAGGAGCGTCGCGCCGAGCAGGAACGTCGAGACGAGCGCCATCCAGAGTCGTCGAATCATCTTCAGTCCTCGGCTGCGAGATACAGGTGATCCAGCGCGGCGCGCTGCTCCTCGAGGCGGATGCGCGCGGCCAGCAGGAGCCCCACGAACAGCCAGATCATCACCGTGCAGAACCAGACGACGAACCACATCTCGGGCGACGTCTCGCCGAGCGTCGTCATCACGCTGGTCTTCGGGTGCACCGTGCGCCACCAGTCGACCGACTTGTACACGAACGGCGCCGTCGCGCCGCCGAAGATCCCCATCGCCGCGGCGAGCTTCTCGGCCCCGGGTCCGCCGTACTTGCGCACGAGCAGGTAGCCGATGAAGATCAACTCCAGCAGGAACGCCATCGTGAGGCGCGCGTCCCACTGCCACCAGACGCCCCACGCCTTGCGCCCCCAGAGCGATCCGCTGACGAGCCCGAACAGCCCGAACACGACCGTGACTTCGGCGGCCGCCGTGGCGATGCGATCCGCGCGCGGATTTCCCTTGAAGAGATACGCCGCGCTCGCGACGGTGCAGACGAGCACCGAGACGGTGAGCGCCATCCACGCCGGGAAGTGGTAGTAGAAGATCTTCTGCACGAGCCGCATCGTCGACTCGTACGGCGCGTTCGCGATGGCGATCGGCGAGTAGGCGAACATCGCCGTCGTCAGGATCAACACCGGCACAAAGAGTTTTTTCATCGTTCCGTCCGCTTCACCATCGTACGTAGGGCCGGGTCTTCAGACCCGGCCGTTCCCTCACCGTACGTAGGGCCGGGTCTTCAGACCCGGCCGCACCGCCATCACTCGGTCATCAGCGGCTCGAAGGTCCAGAGCGACAACGTCACGAACACGACGTCGAAGAACCCGAGCAGCCCGATCCACAGCATCGCCACCGGCTCGTCGACCGGAGACGCCAGCAGCGCCGACGTTCCGCGCACGCCGGCGATGATCACCGGTATGGTAATCGGATACAGCAGGATCGGCAGCATCACGTCCCGCGTCCGTGCCCGCACCAGCATGGCGGCGAACAGCGTGCCGACCGCAGCATACCCGACCGTTCCCAATCCCAGCAGCGCGATCAACAGCAACGGACGCTCGAAGAACGGGGCGTTGAAGAGGAACGCGACCATCGGAACGAGCAGGATCTCCGTGACGGCGAGCAGCGCCACGATCCCCAGCAGTTTCCCGAGGTAGATGGCGGGCCGCGGCGCCGGCGCGAGCAGGAGCGCCTTCAGCGTCTCGCCGTACCGCTCGCGCTCGAACGTACGGCCGAGCGCCAGCGTCCCCGAGAACGCGATCGCGATCCACAGGATGCCGGCCGCCGCCTCGACGATCGCCTGCCCTTCCTTGACGAACGCGAACGAGAAGATCGCGACGCACGCGACGGCGAAGAAGAGCGTCGTCGAGAGGATCTCGTAGCTCCTGAGCTCGATCGCGAAGTCCTTGCGCACGACGAGGAGCGCCACCTCGAAGAACTTCATGACGCCTCCACGAGCGCGCGGTACTGCTGACGCACGCCGGCGCCGGCCACGGCGTCGCACCAGAGCAGCCGGCCCGCGCGGACGACCGCCATCCTGGTAATCAGCCCGTCGGCCAGGTCGAGATCGTGCGTCGCCATCACGACGATCGCTCCCTCCGACGCAATCCGCTGAATGCGCGCGGCCACGATGCGGACGGCGCGATCGTCGAGGCCGGTGAACGGCTCGTCGAGGAGGATCAGCCGAGGCCGGTGCAGCAGCGCCCGCTCGAGCGCCAGACGCTGCCGCATGCCGCGCGAGAACGACGACACCTGATCGTCGCCGCGCTCCGACAGGCCCGCCGATTCGAGCGCCGTCGTCACGAGCACCGGATCGGACAGGCCGTGGAGACGCGCGAAGAACTCGAGGTTCTGTCGCGCCGTGAGCTCCGGGTAGAGGTGCAGTTCGTGCGCGAGGAGACCGATCCGGCCGCGAACCGCGGCGCCGTTGTCGCCCGCCTTCGCTCCGCCGTAGGTGATCGTGCCTGTCGTGGGCGCGACGAGCGTGGCCAGCATGCCGAGCAGCGTCGACTTGCCGGCGCCGTTCGGACCGAGCAGGCCGAGGATGTCTCCGGCGCGCAGCGACAGCGACACGCGCGACACCGCCTTGCGGCGCCCGAAGTGCCGCGAGAGATCGGTCAGCTCGACACGGTCGAAGTCGAAGGTCACGAGACGACGGCGATCTGCCCCAGGCCGGGCGGCGATTGAGGACCGGATGCGCTCACGCGGCAACCCCGGAGCGCGTTGACGGCTCCGGTCCGGCATCGTCTTCGTCCAGGGCGCCGTAGACGTTTTCGAGCGACTGCAGGAGATCCTCGCGGCGCTCGGTGTAGCGCGGCCCTTCGATCCTGCCGCGGCGATGATCCTGTTCGAGCCGCATGAGATCCTGGAACAGCTTCTCGCGCTTCGCGATCAGACGCTTCCGCTCCGACATGCGTTCGCGATCGTCGCCGGTCGACGCGGTGAGCGCCCAGGCGCCGAAGAGCACGATGACGCCGGCGAGGACGAGCGTGATCGTCCGAGGCACGCTGCTGTGGTGCGGCAGCCCGGTGATGGTCAGCGAGAACGGCTGCCCCGCCGGCAGCGCCCCTCCCATCCCGAGGACGACGGCGGTGCCTTCGATGACGGTGTCCTCGACCCGCGAGAACTGCGGCGACGCCAGCTTCATGTCGCCCGCCTTCTTCGCGATCACGACGACCTGCTGCGTCTCCGCGGGAAACGGCTGTGCGATCTCGATCGTGCCGTTGCCGACCGCGTATTCGGCGCCAACCTGGACTTCCGTCGTGCCCGGAGGAAACGGCCCGGCCACCGTCACGTCGCGGCCGTTGTTGCTCGCCAGTGGTGACGAGCCCTGGATGACTGTCGTCCCGAGCGCCTCCGATGGGAGCGTGAACGCGAACGGCTTCGCGGGATTCACCGGGGAGGTCGTGCCGTTGACGATGTCGAGGATGTAGTAGACCGATACCGTCCCGTCGTTCGGCTCGATGACGATGCGCGACTCGCCGCCGATGACGACGGTGCCGGTCACCGCCGGTACGGCAGGAGCCGGCGGCGCCGCCCCTTCGCCCGGCTGACCGCCGGCGACGAGCAGCATCCGGATGCCGCCCTGCGGCTGGATCGGGAACTCCTGCGACTCGAGGTGCTGGCCATCGACGTCGGTCGCGAACTTCACCGGCGTGCCGGGCGCCAGGTTGTCGAACTGCGCGCGCCCCTCGCTGTCGGTGTTGACCGTCTGGCTGCGTCCGGCGGCGTTCATCTCCACCGGGTGATTCACGACCGGGTTCGACATGTCGCCACGAATGACGCGGATCGACACCGACCCGTTCGGCAGATCGTCCACCGGCCGTGGGATACCGGACATCTGCCGCATGTCGGGCATCTGGGCGGATGCAAGCGCCGCAGAGACAATCACGCAGAAGATCGCCAGCAGGCACCAGGCACCCGGCCGTCCGCACCCTGCACCCTGCACCAGGCACCAGGCACCCGGTCGTCCGCACCCTGCACCCTGCACCGGGCACCCTGCACCCTTCCTCACGCCAGCCGCTCCCCGCACGATTTGCAGAACCGCGCGTCGTGGTCGTTCGGCGTGTGGCACGTCGGACAGGCGCGCGACGATGCCTCGCTTCCCTTGTGGAGTCCGGCTTCAGCCGGACTCTGCGAGCCGAGACGCTTCGCGAGGTCCTGCTCGATGCGCGACCGGTACCCGCTGCCGGCATCGAGCTGCTTGATCAGGCGTGCGGCGCGGGCACGCAGCCGGACGGACATCTCCTGGAAGTCCTCTTCCGACATCTTCCCCATCGCGCGATCGAACTCCAGCTCCTTGATCGTGCGGAGCGCCATCGCTTTCTCCTGCTCGAGCGCGGCGCGCGTACGCCGGCCGATCAGGAGCCCGCGATCGTCCTGGTCGGAGACGAGCGGCCTGATCGCGCGCAGCGCAGCCATGCCGACCAGCGCGGTCGTCGCCATGAGGACCGACATGAGGAGCACGGCGATGACCCCCTGGCCGCGGACGAGGAAGGTGATCGCGGTGGCACACCCCAGCCCCGCGAGCACGAAGAACTGCCATGGTTGCATGGCAGGCGGATTGGCGGGGCGGGGAGAGTCCGGAAGGCGCCGGTCGTGCTCAGTCGAGATTTCTGAGCTCATCGTCGAGGCGCTCGTTCAGGTCGGGGTCGGTGGGCGCGACGGTCTCACGTTCGTCGCTGGCGCGGTTGTGCGACCAGCGGACCGCGACGAAACCGACCGCGGCGGCCGCGCCGATGCCGAGCGACCAGGGGAGCAGCCACGCCAGCCTGTTGAACCCCTCGTCGAGCGGCGCACCGAGCGGCTCCTGGCTGCCGTACTGTTCGACGAACCACGCGCGAATCTGATCGCGGTCCTTGCCCGCGGCGACCTGCTGCGCGAGCTCGGCGCGCATGCGCGCCGCTTCAGAACAGGTGCATTCGGAGATCGGGTATTTCGGGCAATCGCCGCAGAGACACACGATCTCCCTGCGCATCTCCTTTTCGAGCTCGGAGGTGGCGACGACCGGCGCGTTGGCGGCGCTCGGGTCGTGCATGTTCGACTGCCCCTGCGCGAACACCGGGGCGCTCGACAGGAACAGGATCAGCAGCAGCGTCGCCGTGGCGCCCGCGAGCGACGAGTCCTTCGCGACCGCGAACGAGTACGCCCGTTCGGGCAGCAGCGCGATGCCGGTGCCGAAGGCGATGATCCCGAACCCGAGCCAGATCCAGTTCACCAGCGGGTTGACGACGATCTGCAGCGTCGCCGTCTGCGCCGCCATCATCGTCGGATCGGTGGCCGGCAGGACGACGTAGAGGTCTTCCCAGAAGCCGCGGCGGATGGCCACTTCGGTCGTCGGCGAATCCTCGTGCCGATGGAACACCCAGCGTGCGGGATAGAGCGTGTCGATCTGCCTGCCGCCCTCGAGCACGGTGATGTACGCCGTGGTCATCTGCTTCTGACCGTCGTCGCTCACCTTGATGCCGTCGTTGCGGAACTGCCACTGCCCGACCTGCGCCGCCTGCCCCTGTTTCAGCAGCACCTGTTCGTCCAGCTTGTACGCCTCGCCGGCGAAGCCGAGGAACATCAGCACGATGCCGAGGTGCACGATGTAGCCGCCGTAGCGCCGCTTGTTGCGCCCCACGAGGCCGATCAGCGCCGTGAACAGGTCGGTGCCGGTGTTCTTCCTGCGGATCTTCGTGCCGCGCCAGAACTCCTGCACGATCGTGCCGCCGACGAACGCCGAGAGCGCGAAGCACAGGCCCGACGACCAGACGTGCAGCCCGGCGACCGCGAGGCCGACCACCGTGACGAGGGCCAGGGTCGTCGGCAGCAGGAACTGCTGCTGCAGGTTCCTGAAGGTCGACTTGCGCCACGCGAGCAGCGGGCCGACGCCGGTCAGGAACAGCAGGATGAGGCCGATCGGCGCCATCCACTTGTTGTAGAACGGCCCGGCGACGGTGATGCGCGTGCCGGTCACCGCTTCGCTCAGCGTCGGGAACATCGTCGCGAAGAGGACGAAGAACGCCGAGAACAGGAGGATCCAGTTGTTGACGAGGAACGCCGCCTCGCGCGAGACCCACGAGTCGAGCTCGTTGGTGCGCGCCCGCAGCAGCGGCATCCGGTAGATGACGAGGCCGAAGCTGAAGGTGAGGATCACCACCATGAACATGGTGAAGAGCCACGCGAGCACGCGGTCTTCCCCGAACGCGTGCACCGACTGCACCACGCCCGAGCGCGTCATGAACGTCCCGAAGATCGTCAGGAAGAACGTGACGATCACGAGCGAGACGTTCCAGATCTTCAGCATGCTCCGCCGCTCCTGCACCATCACGGAGTGCAGGAACGCGGTCGCGGTGAACCAGGGCAGCAGCCCCGCGTTCTCGACCGGATCCCAGGCCCAGTAGCCGCCCCACCCGAGCTCTTCGTACGCCCAGATCATCCCGAGCGTCAGGCCGAAGGTGAGGAACAGCCAGCTGAACATCGTCCAGCGGCGCACGGCGCGGAGCCACGAGTCGTCGAGATGACCGGTGATGAGCGCCGCGATGCAGAACGCAAACGGGATCGTCATCCCGACGAAGCCGGTGTACAGCGACGGCGGATGGATGGCCATCCAGTAGTTCTGCAGCAGCGGGTTGAGCCCCGTTCCTTCAGCGGGCGCGGCAGCCAGGAACGTCGTGAACGGGTTCTTGTGCACGATCATCAGGTACAGGAAGAACATCTGCACCGTGGAGGTCGTGGCGACGACGTACGGGATCAGCTCGCGATAGCGATCGCGGTTGACGTACACCGCAATCGTGCCGAACACCGACAGCAGGAACACCCAGAACATGATCGAGCCGTCGAGACCGCCCCAGTACGAGGTGATCTTGTAGAACAGCGGCTGAACCGAGTCCGAGTAGTGCGCGACGTATTTGATCGTGAAGTCGTTGGTGAGGAACGCGTTGATCATGACGGCGGAGGCGCACGTCATCAACGCGCAGACGAGATAGAAGGCGCCGATGCCGCTCTCGATCAGCCGCCGCGAGCGTCGCCGCGCTCCGACGACCGACACCACCGCGGCATAGGCACAGACGACGAAGGTGGCCAGCAGCAGGAACGAACCAAGAGAGGCCATCCTAGCCGACCTGTCCCGGCTTCTTCTCGGCCTCGTACTTCGACGGACACTTGGCCATGATGCCGTTCGGTTCGACGGCGAAGCCGGCGGCGCTCAACTGCCCTCTGAGGACGACTTCCGCTTCCTCGCCCGGGCGGTCCTTGAACGTGTCGGGCACGACCCCTTTGTACGTGGCGTCGATCACCTGCCCGTTGTTCTGCACCTTGAAGCGGTACTCGAGCGTGTCGGGTTTCACCATGATGGAGTTGGTGACGACATGACCATGCAGCTGGAGCCGCTTGCCCTGCCACTCCTGGACGTTCGCCGTGACTTCATCGACGTGCTTGTAGTACTCCGTGCCTTCGCGGAGGGTCGACCACAGCATCCCGGCAAAGGCGAGCACCAGGACCACCGCGGTGATACCTATTTTCATATATCGATGTGTCATAAGGACTTCCGGGAACGGGACGCATTCAGAATAGCTCTGTTACTCGGCCGATGCAAGGTAAGCGGCCACATCCAAATCCGGGTACTCCGTTCGCAATGCCCCGGTTCAGCCGGGACTCACCGTCCACACTCGTAGTGCCCGGCTTCAGCCGGGCCATTCAATCCGTAATCCCCGCTTTACCCGGCCATTGTCATCCCTCGTCTCGAGCGTCGCAACCATCTCCGCTACCGCCGCGATCGGCAGCCCGACAACGTTCGAATACGAACCATCGATCCTGGGGATGAAGCGGGACGCCAGCCCCTGAATCGCGTAGCCGCCGGCCTTGTCGCGTCCCTCGCCCGACGCTATGTACCATTCGACGTCTGCATCGGTCAGCGGTTTCATCTCGACGCGCGTCTCCTCCACGCGGTCCAGCTGAGCCTGCGACGTTCGCACGCTGACGCCGGTCAGCACCACGTGCGCCCGGCCCGACATCCGGCGGAGCATCCGTGCCGCATCGGCATCGTCGGCCGGCTTGCCGAGGATCTCGTCGTCGACGATCACCGCGGTGTCCGCCGCGACGATGACCACCTCGTCTGGCGATGCGATCATCGCGAGCGCGCGCGCCGACTTCTCTATCGCCAGACGCCGCACGTAGTCTCGAGGCGCCTCGCCGGGACGCACCGATTCGTCGACGTCTGTCGCGAGCAGGTCGAACCTGAAGCCTGCGGCAGCCAGCAGTTCGGCCCGCCGTGGTGACGCCGACGCGAGGATGAGGTGCACGCTCGAATGATAAGATCCTCGCGCGTGACGATGCAGCCGATCGGGCAGATCCTTCCGCGCGCGTTGGCCGACGTCGTCCGGCAGGCGCCGCTCTCGGCCGGCAAGGTCGACTTCGCGTGGCGCACGGCGGTCGGCTCCACGATGGCACGATCGACGGCCGTGCGGCTCGACGGCCGCGTGCTCCTGGTCGACGCGCAGACGATGCAGTGGGGTGCGGCGGTCATGCGATCGTCGGGCATCATCCTCACGCGCCTGCACCGCCTGCTCGGCCCGGAGGCGGTGAGCGAGATCCGCCTTCGCGATCGCCAGGACGTCCGGCGCCAGCGAACATGACAGCCGGCCGGCGCAACGCGTTGTGGCGTCGCTCGCGTAGTGTGGCGTCCGGCTCCGCCTTCGCGCGGAGCGCTCCGGCGGACCACCGTAGTCCTCGGCGAAGGTGGTTCAGCCGGACGATCGAACCATGAACGAACCGGTCATCGTCAGCGCCGTCCGCACCCCCACCGGCAGATTCCAGGGGGCGCTCGAGGGATTCACCGCGCCGCAGCTCGGCGCGCTCGTCGTCGCCGACGCGGTGCGCCGCGCAGGCATCGACCCGTCGAACGTCGACGAGTGCGTCATGGGCAACGTCGTCTCGGCCGGGCTCGGGCAGAACCCGGCGCGGCAGGCGGCGCTCGAGGGCGGACTCTCGCCGCACGTCGCGGCGCTCACGATCAACAAGGTGTGCGGGTCGGGGCTGAAGGCGGTCATGCTCGCCGCGCAGGGGATCGTCGCGGGAGACATCGAGATCGCCGTCGCCGGCGGCATGGAGTCGATGAGCAACTGCCCGTACCTGATGCCGAAGGCGCGCGACGGCGCCCGCATGGGTCATGCGGCGTTCGTCGACTCCATGATCAACGACGGCCTCTGGTGCGCGTTCGAGAACTATCACATGGGGAACGCGGGCGAGGTCGTCGCCGAGCAGTATCGCGTCACCCGCGATGCGCAGGACGCGTTCGCCGTGCTCAGCCACCAGCGCGCCGCGCAGGCGACCGAGCGCGGCGCATTTCGCGACGAGATCCTGCCGGTCCCGCTGCGACAGCGCGACGGCACCGTGACGCTGTTCGACCGCGACGAGTCGATCCGGCCCGACGCGACGATCGAATCGCTGCGCGCGCTGAAACCAGCCTTCAAGAAGGACGGCACGGTCACGGCTGGCAATGCTCCGCCGGTGAACGACGGCGCGTCGGCGCTCGTCGTCATGTCGGCGGCGAGGGCGCGCGCGCTCGGGGTGACGCCGATGGCGCGCATCGTCGGGCAGGCGACGAGCGGGCTCGAGCCGCGTCTCGTGCTGATGACGCCTGTCGAAGCGGTCCGGAAGCTGCTGACGAAGATCGGGTGGGCGTCGTCCGATGTCGATCTGATCGAGCTGAACGAAGCGTTCGCCGTGCAGGCGATCGCCGTCGAACAGGAGCTCGAGCTCGATCCGTCGAAGACCAACGTCAACGGCGGCGCCGTCGCCCTCGGCCACGCGATCGGCTCGAGCGGCAGCCGCGTGCTGACGACGCTGCTCTACGCGTTGAAGGCGCGGGGACTCAGGCGCGGCATCGCGACCTTGTGCCTCGGCGGCGGGAACGGCGTCGCGCTCGCAGTTGAAATGATCTGAGCGACGGTCTTCACGAAGACACGCAGGGCACGACGAGGCAAACCCGATCTTCTCAAAGCGCACTTCTCGTTCTTCGTGACTTCGTGCTTTCGTGAAAAGAGTGCTGATGGACATCAAGGCAATCGGCGTTGTCGGTGCGGGGACGATGGGCAACGGGATCGCGCAGGTGTTCGCGCAGGCCGGCTATGACGTGCGGCTGGTGGACGTCGCGCAGCCGATGCTCGATCGCGCGCGCGTGGCGATCGAGAAGAGCCTTGCGAAGTTCGTCGAGAAGGGCAAGCTCGCCAGCGCCGATCGCGACGCGACGCTCGCGCGCGTGAGCGCCTACACGTCGCTCGACGTCCTCGCCGACGCCGACTACGTCGTCGAGGCGGTCGTGGAGAACGCCGAGGTGAAGCGGGAGCTGTTCGGCCGTCTCGATGCGATCACGCGGCCCGAGGTCATTCTGTCGTCGAACACCTCGTCGATCTCGATCACGCTCATCGGCGCGGCGACGAAGCGGCCGGAGCAGGTGCTCGGCATGCACTTCATGAACCCGGTGCCGCTGATGACGCTGGTGGAGTTGATCCGCGGCCAGGCGACCTCGGACGACTCGATGCGCGTGGCGGCCGACCTGTGCGCGCGGCTCGGAAAGAATGGCGTCGAAGCGGCCGACTATCCGGGATTCATCGCGAACCGGATCCTCATGCCGATGCTGAACGAGGCGTTCTTCGCCGTCATGGAGGGCGTCGGCACGCCCGAGGCGATCGACGCCGTGATGAAGGGCGGGATGAATCACCCGATGGGACCGCTGACGCTGGCCGACTTCATCGGCCTCGACGTCTGCCTCGCGATCCTGACCGTGCTGCACGACGGCCTCGGCGATCCGAAGTATCGTCCCTGTCCCCTGCTCCGCCGGATGGTTGCCGCCGGACATCTCGGCCGCAAGTCGGGCCGCGGCTTCTACGTCTACGCGTGACCGCCGGAGTGAATTCGCATTCGGTGTAGCACGTCGTGTCCGGCTCCGCCTTCGTGCGGAGCGCTTCGGCGGACCGCCGCAGCCTTGGCAAAGGTGGTTCAGCCGGACGGTGTCCACAGCCTGTCTCACTACGGTTCAACCAGGCCGTCTCGTTCCGGACGCGCGCCTGACTGTCCACGCCACGAACGCGATCGGTCCCATCAGCAGCACTTCCCAGAAGGCGGCGTTGGCGTTGATTGCGAGCATCGACGCGGAGAGGCGTCCGCGAGCGACCGGCGGAAAGATGTCCCACCCGGAGATGTAGAACGCAGGATCGAACGGCCAGAAGATCTGCAGGCCGGCCGGAGGATTGCGGTCGGTGCCGAGCCAGTCGAGCAGCAGGTGCGTGGCGTGCGCCGCCGCCAGCGCCAGCGCGATCCGGCCGACGTTCGAGCGCGTGACCTTCCCTGTCACGCTTGCCGCGATAATAAAAATGACGAACGTGGCGGTGAGGCTGTGCGTCGCCGTTCGATGCGCATGCGGAATCAGGAGATCGGCATCGGGCAGCGCGGCGAGCGCCGCACACCAGAGCACGAACGGCGTCAGCGCCGCGCGCAGGCTCCCGGACGACGATGGACGGGAAGTTTCCGGAAGGGGGTCACACAGCCAGCCGACGGTCAGCCCGGCGAGGGTATGGGCAATCGGGCTCGGCATGCAGACCGCCATCATCGCAGATTCTGCCAACCCGGTACGGACGGCGAAAGAGAGCCGACCACGCAAATATTTGACAGATAGAGCTTTGCAGCCAGAGGACGACGTCAGTTTCGCTTGACTTTCGCTCGGCACGTTCCTAGAATGGCTGCGCCACGTTCGAGGTTCGCGAAGTCGTCCGGAAGTGCCGGACAAGACGCCCGCCGTCGCCGTTGGTGACGACGCGGCAGATTTTATGAGGAGCAGCATGCCGCCAGCAGTGGACAGGAACGAGCGCGACGATCGCCAGGACAAGGAACGGCTCAAGGCCGTGGAACTGGCCGTCGGCCAGATCGAGAAGCAGTTCGGCAAGGGGTCGATCATGCGGCTCGGTCAGAAGGGCGCCATCCAGCCGATCGAAGCGATCCCCACCGGCGCGATCAGCATCGACTACGCGCTCGGCGTCGGCGGCGTGCCGCGCGGCCGCGTCATCGAGATCTTCGGCCCCGAGTCGTCGGGCAAGACGACGCTGGCGCTGCAGGTGATTGCCGAAGCGCAGAAGATGGGGGGCATGGCGGCGTTCGTCGATGCCGAGCACGCGCTCGACGCGGTGTACGCGCAGAAGCTCGGCGTCGATGTCGACAACCTGCTGGTCTCGCAGCCGGACAACGGCGAGCAGGCGCTCGAGATCGTCGAAGTCCTCATCCGCTCCAACGGCGTCGACGTCGTCGTGGTCGACTCGGTGGCGGCGCTCGTGCCGAAGGCGGAAATCGAGGGGGAGATGGGCGAGGCGCAGATGGGGCTGCAGGCGCGCCTCATGTCGCAGGCGCTGCGGAAGCTCACCGGCGCCGTCTCGAAGTCGAAGACGTGCCTCATCTTCATCAACCAGCTGCGCGAGAAGATCGGCGTCATGTTCGGCAACCCCGAGACGACGACCGGCGGACGCGCGCTCAAGTTCTACGCGTCGGTGCGGCTGGACATCCGGCGCATCGCCAGCATCAAGGACGGCGACCAGGTCGTCGGCGGGCGCACGCGCGTGAAGGTGGTGAAGAACAAGGTGGCGCCGCCGTTCCGCGAGGCGGAGTTCGACGTGATGTACGGCGAAGGCATTTCGCGCGCCGGCGACCTGCTCGACCTCGGCGTCGAGAAGCGGATCGTCGAGAAGAGCGGCGCCTGGTTCGCGTATGCCGGCGAGCGGCTCGGTCAGGGGCGCGAGAACGCCAAGCAGTACCTCAAGGACAACCCCGAGGTGTACAAGGCGATTGAAGATCGCGTGCGTCGCGAGCTCGGGCTCACGCGCGACGTCGAGGTCGCGGTCTAGACTATCGTTCTCACATCAACGAGAGGCGACGACATGGTTCTGACGAAGGCCGAGCTGATTGCAATTCTCCAGAACGAAGTGCGCATCCTGCAGCATCTCATCACCAAGATCGAGCCGACGACGCTGGACTACCGGCCGACGCCTGGTCAGCGCAGCACGCTGGAGCTCCTGAAGTACCTGACCGTGATGGGGCCGGCGCTGGTGAAGTCGGCCGTCAACGGCAGCTTCGACGCAGCCGAGTGGGAGCGGCGCGACAAGGCGGCCTTCGACATGAACTTCCAACAGGTCACCGCGGCGCTGGCCGCACAGGCCGACGAGTACCAGCGGCTGCTCGAGCCGGTGCCGGACGAGGCATTCCGCGAGCCGGTCGAGATGTTCGGCCAGCCGTTCACGGTCGGATCGTTCCTCGTCGCGATGGTGCTCGGCGGCTGCGCGGCGTACCGGACGCAGCTGTTCTGCTATCTGAAGGCGTGCGGCCGGTCGGAGCTCGGCACGATGAACCTCTGGGGCGGTATCGACGCGCAGGCGGCAGCGACGTAATCGGCGTACGCGACGCCGGGTCTTCGGACCCGGCGATAGCGGCTTCGTCTGGCTGCTGTCGTGGCAATGCCTGTCGCAGCACCCGGCTGCTGTCGTGGCGGCCGACTGCTGTTGTGGCGTTGTGTCTGTCGTGGCGTTCGGGCGGCTGTCGTGGCGCCGGGCCACTGTGCGTCCGGCTTCAGCCGGACGCTTCGCCCGTGGATCGTTTCACGGCCGCGCTGCCGCGTGGTATCATCGTCGTCTCTTCACGGTCCTGGCGGTCCTCGCCGGGGTCGCACGCTCTTCCGGCGTGGCGAGGTAGCTCAGTTGGTAGAGCATACGACTGAAAATCGTAGTGTCGACAGTTCGATTCTGTCCCTCGCCACCATCTCTCAACTCTTTTAGAACACGACATACCGAACATCTGCTCCGGTGCTCGACGACGGGAAGACCGTCGGCGCCGTGGCACACGACATGGACCCGACGGAGACGGCGGACGTCGAGCACCTGCCGCTTCAATCGCCGTTCGCAAAGAAGCCGCAACGTCGTGGTCGGTCCGGCTGGAGCGTCTTTTCTGCGTGTCGCTTCCCTGTCGAAAGCGGCTGGCGGCGTGGCACGTCGCTCCCGATTTCAAACCACGCCGGCGCAGCTCACTGTAACGATCGGGACACGATCGAGGCCGCACCGGCCTTGAGACGTTCGTTGTCCGCCCTCCACACCTGCCGGGCCGTGTCTGCCGCCTTGACTGCCACCACCACGCTCCAACCCGGGCGCGCCTCGACGTGATGGACTTGAATGTCAGCCACTCGAAGCGCCAGGCTCGGAATCGGACCACCCGGCAGCGTCGCCTGCTGCCCTGGCGTCATTATCGGGCCACCGCTGAAAGCCAGGAGTCTCAACGCCCCCTTTTCGTTGAACACGAGCGCCGCAAGACTTACGAACGTCAACGGCTCCTGTGCCCTGTTCCGGACCGTCACGCGGACCGCTTCGGGCGCTCCCACGGCATTCCGAATCAGCTGCGCATCGAGTAGTTCCGCCGGTCCATCGTCCGTGTTCAGCATGGACACGTGAGACTGGCCGCGCACCTCGCCGCCCAGCCCCAGCAGCATTGTCATCACGAGAAGCAATCTGGATGCGACGTGCTTCATGGACCCTCTCGCCTCCTGTGGGGATACGATACGATACGCGCCGCTCACGCGGCAGGACAAATACGTCTGACGTCCACTCAATCGGATCAAGCTCAGACGGCGTCAAAAGGCGATTGACGGGACGACGACGCGGTTCCTGTACGACGGGCTGAACGTTATGCAGGAGCTGTCAGCAGGAGGGACGCCGACGGCGAATTTGTTAACTGGACTCGGAGTCGACGAGGTGTTCACACGCACGGGCGACGCTGGAGCGAATACGCTACTCGTTGACGCGCTCGGGAGCACGTTGGAACTCGCCAACGCCTCCGGCACGCTCCAGCAGATGAATAAGCATCGTTCGAGAGTGTCGACTATCTCATGGGTGTGTTTCGCGATAATCATATCGGCTGGATGTAGTCTTGGCCCTGCACATGATGTTTCGTCGGAGCGCCCGTACGCTGATGTCGTAGGGGCTAGATACAGAGTAATCGCGGATACTCTCTATGCTTATGGCGTGTATCGCTCGCTGAGCGACAGGACGATTAGCTACGTCGAGTTCGTGCCGTCAGCGCTACTGGAGGGCTCAGAATTTGCGTTCAAGAAGCCGGTCCACCGAGGAACTATCATTGCGGTCCTTAGTGCGTGGCGGCAGTCTTCGCTCCTTGATGACAGGATTTACCTATGTGGTAGCAGCGGAAGATCGGAGCCTTGCGGATGGAGCTCCGCTTCGAGTGAAACTCTCCCGTGGGAATCAAACGGCAGGAGCAGAGCTGAATCCTGCGATCTATGAACGGCTACCGGAATGAGCCGCGCCCCTGTTGCGTGGTTGAATCGTGAGCAGCCTCCATTTTTAAGTTCACTGGAAGAGCGAGTCCGCGGCAGGCTAAGCATCCCCTTCACGAATTCCCGAGGGCTCAGGCCCTTGAGAGCGCGGTGAAGATGATGTTCATTGTCGTCCTACCGAAACGCACCGATCTCCTGCTGTGCATCGTCGATGGACGCAAACCAAATGCACGTTCAAACACTCTTCGCGGAATTCGTCGGTTCAGAAGCGCACGAGACGGTTGATCTTGAAAACGAGCGCCCGGTTCTTCAGTCCGCGCACGGCACCCGGCGTGATCCGGGACAGCCCGGTGGTGTCCCGTTCGTCGGTGTAGACCAGGAACAGTTCGCTACCGGGGCGGTACTCCCAGCGGAACCTCAGATTGCTGCTGAACGCGCGGTCGGCGGAGTTGTACTGCAGCAACGCGCTCGCGAACATCAACGGGGTGAAACCGTAGTCGACCCGCGTTCGCGCCAGTGTCGTCGTGAACTGCGCGTTCGGCAGCTCGACGCGCGTGACCGTCAATGTCGGCTCGACCGACAGCTGTTTTCGAATGGCCACCCGCGCCGGGGTCAACGACCCGCTTCCGACCGTAATGGATCGGATCGTCCCGTTGTAGTAATGACCGAGCTGCGTCGAGATCGTCCCGGACACGCGACGTTGCGCGCCGAAGCCGTACGACGCCTGGACGTCGCTGAACGTGTAGCCCCCCTTCGGGATGGCGGCGGGAGAACCGCCAGGCGTGAACGGCTGCAGCAGCAGCTCGTAATCGCGCGTCACCTCCACTGAGACCTGATCGCTGTTCTCGAACTCGGTGCCAAAGTGGGCGTTGTGGACGCGGGTCTCCACGGAGCCGGCGCCGTTGACGACGTATTCGCTGCTCGCGTCGTAGGTGAACTTGCGAACGTTCTTGATGTTCTTCGGACGCGGGCTGAAGCGCAGCTGGCCGAACGAACGTTTGAAGTCGGTGCGGCGCAGGTAGCCCACTTCCGGATTGAAGTTCTCGCCGACCGCGAGGAACTCGGCGCGCGCCCCGTATCGGTCGGCGCTGTAGTCCACCCGTCCCTGGTAACTCTCATCGTCATCCGTGCGGCCGTCGGTCTGGGTCCGGCTCCAGTAGCCGCCCATGCTCAGATTCTGATAAAAGGAAAACGCGCCGTCGAACCCGTAGGCGACATTTCCGCCGACGCCGTTCGTCGCGTTCGATCGGTTCGTCATCATCGCGCCGATCGCCGATCGCCGGAGCACGTCGCGCTTGATCCGAAGGACGGTGAAGTTCGTCGACGGCGTCGCCGACACGCTCTCCTCACCCGTCTGGATGTTCATCGCCCCGATGGCGTACGAGCCGATCTTGCCCGTGAGGCGGCCGCCCTCTTCAATCGGGACGATCCGGTTCCGGTTCAGGCCGATGCGGCGGCTGTAGAAGAGATACGGCGTATCGGAAGACACCGAGCCGGCGCCGCCGCGCGCGAAGTCGAAGATGCCCCGGCCTTCGAGGAAGAAGTCCCGTTTCTCCGGAAAGAACAGGCTGAAACGTGTGAGGTTGACCTGCTGTTCGTCGACTTCAACCTGGGCGAAGTCGGTGTGGACGGTGAAGTCGGCCGTCAGATTCGGCGTCAGCCCGTATTTGAGATCGCCTCCGATGTCCCCGCCGACGTCGTTGCTGATCGCGGGCGTTCGCAGGCGATCGGTCGTCACGCGTGAAATCGCGTACGGCTTGATCTCGAGATTCTTGCCGGCCGGCGGCAGATCCAGCCCCACCAGCGTGCCGCCCGCCGAAATGCGGTTGAAGGCCTGGGGTCCTCCGAGAATCTGCGGGACCGGAGTCAGATACGCCCACTCGTTCTTGCGCCGCACCGCCCGGCGCAGCTGCACCCCCCACACCTGGTTCGGACCGGCTCGATACCGCAACGACTTGAACGGGATCGCCATTTCGACGGTCCACCCGCCTTCGAAGCGGCCGGTCTTCGACGTCCACACAGGATTCCAGTCGGTGTTCGACCCGCCTTCGTCGACGACCGAGTAGTCGGCCCGCGCGCCGAGCGGGTTCGTGTAGAACAGGAAGCCGCTGCGGCGATCGTAGAAGGTGTCGAACATCACGCCGATCTGATCGTTCTGCCGCAGCTGCGCCGTGTCGCGCCGCAACTCGTTCGCAATCCACTTGTCGGGAGGCGCGGAGTCCCAGCACCGGCAGCTCACGTACATGTTTTGATCGTCGTAGGTGATCCAGACCTCGGTACGCTCGCTCTGCACCTGGCCGTAGCGCGGGACGACCTGCAGGAAGTCGCCGAACGGCTTTTCGCGCGCGTACACCTCCTCGTCGAGCACGCCGTCGACCTTCAGCGGCTGCCGCAGATGGATCGCGCGAATCGTCGCCTGGCCGCTGACCGCGTCGCGCGTCATCACCTCCGGCGGCACCGGCGCCGGCGGACCGTCGATGACGCGAGCGACCTGGGCGCTCGCGCCGCGGGCACCGAAGAGAACCCCGACCGCCGAGAGAAGAAATGCACACACGCCGACGACTGCCCGCACGCCTGACTCCCTTGATCTTGATCGTTCTCGCTGCCGCCGCGTCGCCGCCGCGCGGTGCCGTGCGGTGCGGTCAATTCCTCGCTGTTGGCTCCCGCCCACTTCCGATGTCGAGGTGAAAGCGTCCGTGTCCAGCTGTTTCCAGGACGATCGAGCCGACTCAACTGTACGGGCGTCGGCGCGTCACGAACCATTGTCTTTTCACATCTCACTTATTGCTAGTGGCTATGAATTGGCGCGACCCGACGCTTGGCCGGAGCGCGGGCACTTGCCGATGCGACCGGGGGATCTTCATGACGCTCGATTTGCCTGGAGGCGACCGAGCGACGCCGTCGATCCGAACGCCGGGCACAGCACGATCGTGTGCTGCCCCATCGCCAGTTCACAACAGTCGCCATGGCCTCCGGTGGATCTGATCGCGGTTCCGTGTCGTGTCCGTGTTGGTGCCTTTACGATCTGACTTGCCCCAGAGCGATCGCGGGGCGCACATCGTCATCACGAAGGCACGAAGGTCACGAAGGAAGGGATCCGTCTGGGAATGCACGTGGACAGGTCGAGTATTCTTGAGGGAAATCGTCTTCTTCGCATCCCATTCATTCGGCGGCGCTATCAATACCCATGAACCTCGCGCAGCTCGCCTTCGTCGACGCCGTAGCCTCGGAGCGCTCGTTCACCGCGGCCGCCGAGAAGTGCCACGTGACGCAGCCCACGCTGTCGAACGGAATCCGGAAGCTCGAAGACGAGCTCGGAGGCCGGCTGTTCGACCGGACCACGCGAAGCGTTCGGCTCACGGATTTGGGTCAGCACCTGCTCCCCTACATTCGAGAGGTGCTGAACGCGCAGAGGATGCTCCTCGGCGAGACGAGCCGTTTCCTCCGGCCGGCGCGCCGGCTGATCCGCGTCGGAACCTCTCCGCTCATGAACACCGCGCTGCTCGGCCTCATGCTGGAGCCGTTCCGGCGAGCGCATGCGGAGGTGGAGATCGTGCTTCGAGAGATGAACATGGCGGATCTCTACCGGATGCTCGATGCCGGACTTCTCGATTACGTGTTCGGCGTGGTCGACAGCCACAAGGGACGCTGGAGCTCGACGCCGCTCTATCAGGAGCCGCTGCTCTTCATCCCGTCCGGCGCGCCGCCCCATGATTCGAACCTCGCAAGCGTCAGGGTCGATGACATCGCGACCGAGACGTTCGTCATGGTGCCGGACGCGTGCGGCCTGGCGCGCGCAACACGCGCCCTGTTCCGGGCGCACCGGAAGAAGGTGCGGGAATACCCGGGGGAAGCGATGGGATACCGTGTTCTCGAGGAATGGGCCGCACTCAGAATTGGCGCGGCGATTCTGCCCAAGTCGAAAGTGACCGGCCCGACAGCCTATCCCATCACCGACAAAACGGGCCGCGTCGTCAAGATCGCGTTCGAAGCGGTGTGGGTTGCAGGCTCGAACCGAATGGAACACTTTCTCGCGTTTGAACGACACCTGCGGAAAGTCGTGCCCGGAATCGTTCGAGGCGTCGCCTGACGAAACCCGCCCGATTACGACTTCAATCCGCTCCGAACCGCAGTGCCCGGTTGCCGGTGGTGCGAGAGAATGCCTCGTGCCGCTATGCGCGTCATTCGAACCGGTAGACCAGACGGCTGCCCTTGATCGCGCCGATTGGAATCGTCCAGAGCGACACCGAAACGGCACCGGCACCTGCGGCGGCGGCGCGATCGCCGGCGCCCGGGCCTGAGTCGCTGACCAGCAGACCGGCCGGTGCACCGATGGTCCCTCCGATGATCGCCCCATCGAGCGCGCCGCGGCGTCGACTGATGAACGACACCTCGCGCACGCGATCGAGCGCGATCGTCTGCACCTGCTGCGTCTGACGATCGAGCCACGAGATGATGCGGCCTTCGACGTGCACGCCGCGCACGTCGATACGGGTCCCGTCACGCAGCCGCACGAGCACGCTGCGTCCATTCAGATCGTCGTTGACGCGCGGCGTCCATTGCGCCACCGCGTCCGGCTGAATCGACAGCCGGCGGACGTGCGTACATCCGGCGGTGAGAAGGATTCCAACGGCTGCGATCAGAAGTCGGCTTCGCGTCACAGGATTCGACCCGACCGCGTTCGCGCGCGATCGTGCTGTCCGGAACCGTAGCAGACACGTGTGCGGCACGCAACGAGCACGCAAACGCCGGTCAGCCCGCCGACGCTCCGTCGTCAGGCAGCGCCGCCTGTATCGACAGCACGAACGTCCCCGGCTCGGTCGTCATCCGCAGGCCGGTGACGACGGCGAAGATGTCCGACAGGCCGTAGTGGCCGGCAAGGAGCCGAAGGTTCACGATCACGCGATCGTGATCGAGGCGGATCCAGGGCGGCAGCGTCGCGAACATCCGGACGAGCGGCGCCATGACCGTCGCGGCCCCCTGGCTCAGGATCGTACAGGTGAGCAGCGGAGAATCGGGCAGCATCGGCTGGCCCACGATGGCGAAGCGCAGCGTGAACCAGGGAAGAAACGATGGCGACTTGAGCTTGACGCGGACCGTGAGCTCGTCGCGGCCGTCGGCTCGCAGTTCGACGCCGCCGAGCGGAAGCGCCCGCAACAGCCGCATCTCCGCAACCGTCGTCACCAGCCGGTCGGCGATCGGGATCGTCAGCGCACCCGTTGCGCCGGCCATGTCGCGGAAACCGGACCGCTGCTGCTCGCGCAGCAGGACTCTCCACCAGGGTTCGCTCACGCAGTCGTCTGTCCCGCCACGATCTTATCCGCAGCCCGCTCGCCCATGCTCACCAGCAGTGCCGCCGCTCGTGATTCTTCAGTCACCGCTTCGCCGAGTGCCGCGAAGCGCACGGCGCGAAGACGAAGGCGAAGCCGGATCCACGTCGAAACCAGGCCGTGAAGCGATCAGGCCCCGACTGCGTCTCGTATGGCGTCTGCGGTCACGCGGTAATGCGATCCGTGCCACACGACCTCGCCGTTGCGCAGCACGAGAACCTGCGGCGACTCGTGACGGATGCCGAACCGGTCCGCGATCGCCTGGCAGACCGGGCGATGGCGCAGTACGTTCGCCACGTAGATGTCGGCGTCGAGACTGGCGGCCAGGAGATCCTGGATCTCCTCGAACGCCTGCGCGCTCGTGCCGCACGTCGGGCTGTGCTTGAAGATGATGACCGGCCTGACCTGCGAGGCGGTCACCAGGCCGTCCAGTTCGTCCACGCGCTCGAGCGCGCGCAGTCCACGGTCCGAAGAGATCACGTTCATGGTCGGAAGAAACCCTGGGTTTGAGGTTCGCTCTGGGCTATAGGCTACAGGCTATAGGCTCTGCAAGATCACGCTCAGGGCCGGACGCTCCCCAACCGCCGGCCCTCTTTTCTTTCTGTCCCACCGACCTGCCCCTCCCGACCTTCCCGTCTTTCCGACCTTCCCGACCTTCCCGTCCCTCCCGACCTTCCGTCCCTCCCGACCTTCCCGACCTTCCCGACCTTCCCGTCCCTCCCGACCTTCCCGTCCTTCCGTCCCTACCCGCCCCACCTGCCCTACCAGCCCTATCTATCAGTGTCCCGACTCGGCACCCTGCGGAAGCTGACGCCGTGCGCCTCGGGGCCGAAGCCGATCACGATCGAGCCGACGATCAGCGACGCCGCCGCGAAGCCGCCCATTGCCTGCGCGTACGAGAAGTGCTCGCCGATGACCGTCTCCAGGTACGGAACGATGCCGGCGCAGAGCATCCCGAGCTGGTAGGCGAAGCCTGGCAGGAAGCCGCGCAGGTGTGCCGGCGAGAGCTCGTTCATGTGCGCCGGAATCACGCCCCACGCCCCCTGCACGCAGAACTGCATCAGGAAGCCGCCCACCACGATGAGCAACGAGGTCGGCGCCGCGATCCAGAGCGGCACGATCGCGAGCGCGCCCATGGCGCCGCCGATCATCGCGCGCCGCCTCCCGAACCGATCCGAGCACCAGCCGATGACGATGCCGCCGAAGATCGCCCCCACCATCGACAGCATCGTCGTCAGCGCGACCTGCGTCGACGTGAACTGCCGCTGCTGCTGGAGGAAGGTGGGATAGAGATCCTGCGTGCCGTGCGAGATGAACCCCATGGCGGTCAGCAGCAGCACGAGATACAGGAACCGCTGCCACGCCGCGGGCATGGACCGCAGATAGGTCCGCCAGTCGGTGCGGTGCTCGCGCCACGCCTCCGACTCCTTCACCTTCGCGATGACGAAGATCGAGAGCAGCGCCGGCAGGCCGCCGATGAAGAACATGTAGCGCCAGGCGTTGGCCGGGTCGTATCGCTGCATCGCCGGGTAGACGACGAGAAACGCGAGCGCCGCGAGGAGGTTGCCGAGCGAATATCCCTGGTGCAGGAGACCCGAGAGCACGCCGCGCCACCGCGCCGGTACCGACTCGAGCACGAGCGACGCGCCGATGCCCCACTGCCCTCCCATGCCGACGCCGAACAGCGCGCGGAAGACGAGGAACCAGCCGAACGACGGCGCCAGCCCCGACAGCGCCGACATCAGCGCGTAGAAGACGATGTTGATCGTCATCGGCAGCCGGCGGCCGAACCGATCGGCCATGATGCCGAAGACGAGCGCGCCCACCGGACGCATGGCGAGCGTCAGCGTGAGCGTGAAGGCGACCGTGGGACGCGACTCGCCGAACGCGTGCGCGACATCGGTGAGGAGGAACGTCAGGACGAAGAAGTCGAAGGCGTCGAAGGTCCAGCCGAAGAAGCTGGCGCCGACGGCGTACCACTGGGCGCGGCGTTCGCCGGGTGCGAGGGTTGTGGTGGTCATCAGTGTGCGGGCGATTATATGAGAGCCGCGGCGAGCCGCTCGAGATACTCGAGACGCGGGATCTCGACGGCGCCGAGCGACGCCAGGTGCCCTGTGCACCACTGGGTGTCGAGCAGCGTCATGCCGCTCTCGCGCATCATCTCGACGAGCGCGACGAGCGCGACCTTCGACGCGTCACGCTGGCGATGGAACATCGACTCGCCCGCGAAGAAGCGGCCGATGCGGACGCCGTAGAGCCCGCCGGCAAGCGTCCCGTCGGCATCGAAGACCTCGACGCTGTGCGCCCAGCCGAGGTGATGCAGCCGCACGTAGGCGTCGACGAGCTCGGCGGTGATCCAGCCGTTGTCGCGGCGCGGATCGGCGCAGCCGTCGACGACCTGCTCGAAGCAGCTGTCCACCGCGGTCCGATAGCGCCTCGCGCTCTGCCGCAGCGATCGCGTCACGCGCACGCCGTCGAGCGGAAGGATGCCGCGCGGATCGGGCGACCACCAGCCGAGCACGCCCGGCAGCCCGGTGACCGGCATCGGGAAGAGCCCGTGCCGGTACGCGTCGATGAGCGTCGCCGGTTCGAGATCCGCGCCCCCGGCGATCAGATCCTGGTCGGGCCACTCGTCGACAGGAGGAAACCGCCAGTGGCTGTATCCGACCGGCTGTGGGGATGACGACCAGGACACGCGCAACGCCTCGGGCGTCGATCTTAGCCCGTGCGCGAACATGCGCTACCCTGTACGTATGCCGCCTGGTGGCCGCGACCAGACCGACGGAGCCGTCAAGGAGCGCACGGACGAGCAGATCAAGGAGCCGTCGCTCTACAACGTCGTCCTGTTGAACGACGACTACACGCCGATGCAGTTCGTCGTCGACGTGCTCGAGACGCTCTTTCAGAAGTCGCCGGCCGAGGCGTACCGGGTCATGATGCAGGTGCACCTCGACGGCCGCGGCATCGCCGGTGTGTATCCCTGGGAAGTTGCCGAAACGAAGGTGGACACGCTGCTGACGCTCGCGCGCGAGGCAGGTCACCCGCTGCAGGCGACGATTGAGGACGCCTGATGTTTTCTCCTGCGCTCGAAGTCATCCTGAACATCGCGTTCCGCGAAGCGATCTCGCGCGGACACGCGTACCTCACGCTCGAGCACCTGCTCTACGCGCTCGCGCACGACCCCGACGGCGAGCGGATCCTGGCGGCCTGCGGCGTCGAGCTGCCGCAGCTGCGGCGGGACCTCGACCAGTACCTGGACGAATCGGTCGAGAAGCAGCGGCGCGGCTCGGCCAAGGATCCGGAGCAGACGGTCGCCTTCCGGCGTGTGCTGCAGACGGCCATCCTCCATGTGCAGAGCGCGCAGCGCGACGAAGCGAATGCCGGCGACATCCTTGCCGCGATGCTGCAGCAGCCCCGGAGCTACGCGGCGCAGCTCCTGACCGAGCAGGGCGTCACCCGCCTCGACGTGCTCAACTACATCTCGCACGGCATCACCAAGACGCCGCAGGGGCCCTTGTCCTCGCAAGAGGGCGCGCCGCATTCTGCCGGCGGCGACGAGACTCCGCATGCGGCGACGTCGACCGATCCGCTGGCCGCCTACTGCATCAATCTGACCGAGCGCGCCAGACAGGGTCAGCTCGACCCGCTCATCGGGCGCGGCGAGGAGCTGCAGCGGACGATCGAGGTGCTCTGCCGGCGGCGCAAGAACAACCCGGTGTTCGTCGGCGATCCAGGCGTCGGCAAGACGGCGCTGGCCGAAGGGCTCGCGACACGGCTGTTGAGCGACGATGCGCAGGGCGCGCTCGCGGGCGCGGAGGTCTTCTCGCTCGACACCGGAGCGCTGCTTGCCGGCACGCGCTTCCGCGGCGACTTCGAAGAGCGGTTCAAGGCGGTCATCGCGGCGCTCGCCAAGCGGCCGAAACCGATCCTCTTCATCGACGAGATGCACTCGACGGTCGGCGCCGGCGCCGTCACCGGCGGCACGATGGACCTGGCGACGATGATGAAGCCGCTGCTGACGACCGGCACGCTCCGCGTCGTCGGATCGACGACGCACGAGGAGTTCAAGCACATCGAGAAGGATCGTGCGCTCGCCCGCAGGCTGCAGAAGATCGCGGTCGAGGAGCCGTCGATTGCCGAGACCGTCAGGATCCTCGAAGGGCTGCGCAGCCGCTACGAGGAGCACCACGGCGTCCGGTATACCGATGCGGCGCTCGAGGCGGCGGCGAAGCTCGCCGCGCGCCATCTGCGCGACTACAAGCTGCCGGACAGCGCGATCGATCTGCTGGACGAGGCGGGGGCGGTCACGCGGCTGCAGGCGCTGGCTGCCGCCGCGGCACAGGAGCAGAGCTCGACGACGCAGGAGAAGAGTCCGGCTGAAGCCGGACTCCACGCCGGCTCTGTGGCGTCCCGCTCCGATGTGACGTCCCGCTCCAATGTGGCGTCCGGCTTTAGCCGGACGGACGACTCCGAGCGCGCTCCTCTACCACCCCCAATCGTCGACGTCCGCGAGATCGAACGGGTCGCGGCGCGGGTCGCGCGCATTCCCGACCGGCAGGCGACCTCCTCCGATCGCGATCGGCTGCGCACGCTCGAGGACGCGCTGCGCCGCGTCGTCTTCGGACAGGACGAAGCGGTCCACCTCGTCGCGCAGGCGATCAAGCGATCGCGAGCGGGGCTCGGCCAGCCGGATCGGCCGGCCGGCTGCTTCCTCTTCACCGGTCCCACCGGCGTCGGCAAGACCGAGCTCGCGAAGCAGCTGGCGCTGCTCCTCGGCAACGAGTTCATCCGCTTCGACATGAGCGAGTACATGGAGAAGCACGCCGTCGCGCGGCTGATCGGCGCGCCTCCCGGATACGTCGGGTTCGAGCAGGGCGGGCTGCTCGTCGACGCCGTGCGGCAGCACCCCTACAGCGTCGTGCTGCTCGACGAGATCGAGAAGGCGCACCCCGACATCTACAACGTCCTGCTGCAGGTGATGGACCACGCGACGCTCACCGACAACACCGGCCGCAAGGCGGACTTCCGGAACGCGGTCGTGATCCTCACGTCGAACGCCGGATCGCGTGAGATGGGAGCGCCCGCGATCGGATTCGCCGACAGCATGGCGGGGCTCGACGACAGCGCGCGCGGCAAGGTGGCGGCCGGAAAGGCGAAGAGCGCGCTCGAACGGGTCTTCAGCCCTGAATTCAGGAATCGTCTCGACGCCATCGTCATGTTCAAGGCGCTCTCCCCTGACGCGATGGAGACGATCGTCGACAAGTTCATCCTGCAGCTCGAAAGCCAGCTGTCGGATCGGAAGGTCGCGATCGCGTTGACGCCGGCGGCTCGCGCATGGCTCGCGAAGGCGGGCTACGACCGCGTGTTCGGCGCGCGGCCGCTCGCGCGCGTCATCCAGAAGGAGGTGCGCGACGTGCTGACCGACGAGATCCTGTTCGGGGCGCTCGAGCACGGCGGGACGGTCACGATCGACGAAGCGGGCGATCGCCTGACGTTCGCGTACGATCCGCGCGGCTCGCAGACGTCCGGCTGAAGCCGGACGCCACATTCGCATGGCGCCATCCGTACGTAGGGCCGGGTCTTCAGACGCGGCCAAATCCGTTCGCACGTGACGGCGGGTCTTCAAACCCCCGTCTCAATCCTCTTTGTCGTTCCGGTGTGCGGCGTTCCGGAAGGCGAGCGTGCGAATCGGCCGGTTCCACGCGGTGCGAAGCGCCTGTGCGGTCGCCGGCTCGGACGCGTCGAGCTCGGCGGCCAGCGCCTCGAGCTTCTGCGACATCCGGTCGAGCCGCGCGTCGTAGTGTTCGTTGTCGCCGCGGCGCTTGATCGACTCCTTCAGCAGCGCCGACTTCTCCACGAACTCGATGAGTGCGTCTGTCCAGGCCATGATTCGGGATTTGAAAGGGTGACCTCCTCAGGTTACTGCGGGTCGGCCTACTTCCCCAAGGGAGCCGGCGGCACCCAGTGCGGGAACACGTACGCGTAGAGCATCGAGATCACCCCCATGACGGCCATCAGCAGCACGCTGTGCTTGATGGTGAACCGGAACAGGCGGCTCTCGTCGGCGGCGGTCATTCCGGTTGCCGCAACCGCCACGGCGATGCTCTGAATCGAAATCATCTTGCCCATCACGCCCGCGGCCGAATTGACCGAGGCCGTGAGGATCGGGCTGAGACCGAGCGCGTTGGCGGTCACCACCTGCAGGTTCCCGAACAGCGCGTTGGCCGACGTGTCGCTGCCGGTCAGGAAGACACCCATCCATCCGACCACCGCGCTGAAGAATGGGAAGGCCGTGCCGGTCGACGCCAGCGCCAGCCCGAGCGTCGACGTCATCCCCGAGTAGTTCATCAGGTACGCGAGGCCGAGCATCGCCGCGATCGTGATCATCGCGTAGGACAGCTGCCGGAACGTATCGGTATACGCCTTGACGACGCGGCGCGGGGCGATGCCGAGCGCGAGCGCCGAGGCGAGCGTCGCGAGCAGGCACGCCGTGCCGGAAGCACTCAGCCAGTTGAAGGTGAACACCGCCGCATACGGCGACGCCGACGCCGTCACCGGTGGCACGCGCTGGATCTGGTTGTGGAGCCCGGGAACGTTCAGCCCGTTCGGCGTGCCGGTGTTGACGGGCCACCAGCCTGGCAGGAGGCTGTTGGTGAAGCCGTCGAGGGAGCGCTTGATCGACGGCTCGCCCCACGCGAGCACGAAGACGACCAGCAGCAGGTACGGCAGCCACGCCAGCGCCACCGCGATCCCGGAGTGCCGCTCCATCGCGAGCGTCGCCGGCCGATCGCCTTCGAGCCGCATGATGGTCTTCGGTTTCCACACCTTCAGGACCACGATCATCACGACGATGCACGTCAGCGACGAGACGATGTCGGTCAACTCGGCGCCGACGTAGTTCGAGACCAGCAGCTGCATGCCGGCGAAGGAGAGGCCGCACGCCAGAATCGCCGGCAGCACCTCCAGCGCGCGCCGGCGGCCGACCATCACGAACAGCAGGTAGCCGGGGATGAACACCGAGATCATCGCGCAGAGGCGGCCCACCATCGCGCTGAGCGCCGGCAGCGGCAGCCCGGTGACGTTCGCGAGCGTGATCACCGGGATCCCGATCGATCCGAACGCAACCGGCGCCGTGTTCGCGAGCAGGCAGATGCCGGCCGCGTAGAAGGGATCGAAGCCGAGCCCCGCGAGCATCGCGCCGGCGACCGCCACCGGTGCGCCGAACCCCGCGGCCCCTTCGATGAAGGCGCCGAAGGAGAACGCGATGAACATCGCCTGCAGCCGCCGATCGTCGGTCAGGCCGCCGACCGAGTCCTTGATGATCTCGAACTTGCCGGTATCGACGACGATCCGGTACAGCATGATCGAACTGAACACCACCCAGGCGATCGGAAAGATCCCGTACGCGGCGCCGAAGACGACCGAGATGATCGCGAGCTTCGCCGGCATCCCGTACACCGCGAGCGAGACGAGCAGCGCGAAGCCGAGCGCGGCCAGCGCCGACATCCATGACGGCTTGCGCAGCACCCCGAGCATCACGAACAGCACGAAGATCGGAACGGCGGCGACGAGAGCGGAGATCCCGAGACTGCCAGCAATCGGCTCGTAGTTGTGCTGCCACATAGGCGACTGGTCCAATTCGTGAGTGGGTGAATTGGTGGCTTGATGACGTGCCGGCTCACCACGCGAGCGCGCGCTGCAGAGTTATACCCGAAATGCGCGGCTCCCGTATCATCGGGATCGCATGGCGCGAGATCGCGATCGAGAACCATCGAACGCCGGGGAAGGCGGACCGTCAGCGCGGCTGGACGTGTGGCTGGACGTCGCGTGCCTGTTTCGCACGCGTTCCGAGGCACAGAAGGCGGTCAAGACCGGGAAAATCGACGTCAACGGCCAGCCGGCCAAGGCGCATCGCCTGCTGCGCGCCGGCGACACCCTCGTGATCGGACGGCCTTTCGGCCGCAAGCAGACCGTCATCGTCAAGGGGGTGTCGGAGAAGCATGTCTCGAAGGCCGATGCCCGGCTGCTCTACGAAGACCGCACCCCGCAACCGACGCCCGAGGAGATCGAAATGCGGAAGCTCGAGCGGATGTACCGAGCCGCCGTCACCCCGCCGACGACGCCCGATCGACGCGCGCGTCGCGCGCTGAGAAAGATGAAAGAAGGGGGATGAGGCTGGGTGGACAAGGGTGCAGGGTGCCAGGTGCAGGGTGCGGGGTGCTCAAACGAGGGTGCAGGGTGCTAGGTGCCAGGTGCTGGGTGCTCAACGAGGGTGCAGGGTGCTAGGTGCCAGGTGCTGGGTGCTCAAGATGGGTGCATGGTGCTAGGTGCTTCGTGCAGGGTGCTGAGGGCTTCGTGCAGGGTGCTGAAGGCTTCGCTGTGGGTGCTCGGAACTTCGCTGTAGGGTGGGCTGGGAGACTCGATCAATTCGTTCGCCCAGGTCCGCTGACTCCCGACGAGCTCGACGCGGCGGTTCGCCGGTTCAAAAACGCGACCATCGCGCGCTCGGTGGCGAGTTGACGCACAACTTGGCTCCCCACCTGGTGGCGCAACGCCGGACGACGGCACCACTCATCGCAACGGCGCGAGCGGGAAGACGGTCCTGACCGACGATGGCCCGCTCTCGATCGAGGTCCCGCGTGATCGCGCGGGGACGTTCGAGCCGCGCCTGATTCCCAAACATGATCGGCGCTTCACGGGATGTGACGACAAGCTCGTGGCGCTCTACGCCCGCGGCATGACCGTGCGAGCGATCCAGGCGTTGCTCGCCGAGATGTACACCGTGGAGGTCTCGCCGGATCTGATCAGCCCCGTCACCGACGCGGTCGTGGCGGAGGTCACGGCAGGGTCACGCCGTCCGCTGGAGCCGATGTATCCGGTCGTGTTCTTCGATGCGCTCCGCGTCAAGATCCGCGGTCATGTTCCGAACGATGACGCGGCGACCAAGCTGATTGGGCTGGCGCTGCGGAATATCACCGCCACGCGGGAACGCGGGGCGCCGTCCCAGCGGGCGGCGAGGTAGCAATTTGCGATTCTGTACGCGGACCGCTTTACGGCACCGACTGCGTAGATGCCAACCGCGCATGGACGCTGCCGTCACAGCGCCCACACGCATCATCATCAACGCCCTACACACAAAAAATCTGACGCTCCCGGCGCTTGCACCTGGCACCCAGCACCTTCGTGAGCACCCTGCACCTAGCACCCTGCACCCGGCACCCTTCGAGAGCACCCTGCACCCGACACTATTCCGGTCTGTTGCCGATGTCGCCGCCGGTCGCGCCTGTTCCTGTGCGGTAGTTACGCGACCCGCCGACCTCGGTTCCGGTTCCGCCGGTGGTGCCTTCGGTGACGTCGCGGGAACCGGCGTGCTTGGTGCGATCCTGCTGCGAGCCGCCGGTCATCGACTGATCCGCCTCAGGGTTGTCACGTTCATCGCCGCCGCGTTCGCGATCGATCGACGAACCGCTTGGCTCCGACGGGTTGATATCGCCGAGGATGCCGTTCTTCTTGTCGTCCATGTTTCCTCCTGACAGGACGATTGCAGCGGTTGTGCCAGATGGCGACGCGAAGGCGGAGCTGGACACGACATGACACGAAGTCACGTCCGGCTCAAGCGCTTTTCAGATGTATGTAGCTGCCGACCTTCCGCCTGCGCTGAAGCTCCGGCGGACCGCCGAAGTCTTGGGCGTGGGCTGGTCAGGTCGGCCCCGGCGCGGACCTATCCCGCGGGCGATTGGGTTGGCGCTGATGCGGGCGGCTTGGGCGTCGCGCGATGGGTGGCAGTCTGAAGCCGTGCCGAAGGGAACGAGATTTCGAGGGCGTGGCGCCGTAGGCAGCGCAGCCGGCCGGTTTAGGCGCACGCCCGACGAGCGTTCAGTCTGAAATCTGCGCGCTTACCCGCCGTAGCCTGGCGGAGGCGGGGACGACAGGCACGGCTTCGAGCGCGAGCGCCACAGGAGCCGCGGCAGCGTCAACCCAAGCGCCCTCTGGCATAAAGATCCGCGGCTACACACAACTGAAAGCGTTATAAGCCGGACGCCACGTCGACGAGAAACACGTCCGGCTGAAGCCGGACACTACATGACGGCGGACGCCATACATGAAACCGGACGCCACGGTCAGGACGAGGTCTCGCGTGCGGGCGCGAGCGACGCGATCTTCGCCGTCACGCGGAGCACCTCTGCCACGCTCCAGGCCTGCGCGATGCACCCGCGCGGCGTGAACGGCGCGTCGGCATCGAAGATCTCGCTCACGCTCCCGATGCACCCGTCGTCGAGATGATCGGCGATGCCCCGCAGAACGTCGCGCGCGCCGGCGAGGTCCTTCGGGTACACCTTCAGCCATGCGTCGACGAAGGGACCGACGAGCCAGGCCCAGACGGTCCCCTGGTGATACGCGGCGTCGCGCGCGCGCAGATCGCCGTAGTAGCGCGCCTTGAAATCGGGATCGCCCGGCGCCAGCGAGCGCAGCCCGACGGGCGTCAGCAGCCGATCGCGGACGACGCGCACGACCGGCTCCCAGCGATCAGGGTGCAGCACCGGGTGCGGCAGCGCCACGGCGAAGATCTGGTTCGGCCGGCACTTCGGATCGTTGCCGCCCTCCTCCGTATCGACGACGTCGAACAGGAAGCCGTCGCGTGCGTTCCAGAACCGCGCGTTGAACGATGCGTATGCCTGTTCCGCCCGTCCGCGGTAGTCGGCCGCCGCCGTGTCGCCGCGCTCGCGAGCCCACGTCTCCATCAGCCGCAGCGCGTTGTACCAGAGCGCGTTGATCTCGACCGCCTTGCCGCGCCTCGGCGTGACGACCCAGCCGTCGACTTTCGCGTCCATCCACGTGAGCTGATAGCCGGCTTCTCCCTGCGCGAGCAGGCCATCAGCGGGGTCGACATGGATGCCGTAGTGCGTGCCGCGCACGTGCGCGGCGACGATGTCGGCGAGCTTCGCAAAGATCGCGTCGAGCGTCAGCCGATCTCTCGTCACGTCGAGATACCGCGACAGCGCGTGGAAGAACCACAGCGTCGCATCCGCGGTGTGATACAGCCCCTCCTTCTCGCCTTCGGGAAACATGTTGGGGATGAGCCCGTCCCGGACGTAGTGCGCGAAGGTGCGGAGGATGTAGCCCGCCTCGAGCTGCCGTCCCGTGGTGAGCGTCAGCCCCTCGAGGCTGATCATCGTGTCGCGGCCCCAGTCGGTGAACCAGTGGTAGCCGGCAATCACCGTCCTGACTTCGTCTCCGGACGCCCGCGCACGCGCCGCCTCCTCGAGCCGTCCGGCCGGCGTGATGATGAACTGATCGGCGGCGAGCACCAGCTCCGCGCCGACGCCCTCCCGCGCCAACGGATCGGCGCGCGCGATCAGGCGCTGCCGCCGCTCGATCTCCGCGTCGAGCGCATCGCGGCCGTGCAGCACGCTCATCGTCTCGAACGATTCGGTCGACGCGACGAACGACGCGAAGCCGCCGCGCTTCAACAGGAAGCGGAAGTACCCGGGGCTCCACAGATCGCCCTGCGCCTGGTACCCGCGGCTCTCCTCCACCGCGTACTGCACCTGGTTGATGCGCCGCCCTTTCAGCGTGAAGTTCGCGTCCTCGCCAAAGACCAGCATGCGCAGCGGCGGCAGCGACGAGTTCTTCAGCGCCAGCTCGTAGCAGTCATCGATCGCGCGGAACTCGTACGGCCACTCCAGCGGCTCGCTGACCGGATTCTCCTGCGCGCGGAAGTTGACCGACGGCCGCAGCCCCAGCTCCACCTCGTCGGCGCCAGACACCAGCTCGTAGAGCATGTGCACGGTGTTCTGCATGTGCGTCAGGAACAGCCGCCGCTCGACGACGATCCCGTCCATGTCGAAGCGCCAGACCGGCAGCCCCGCCTCGAGACGGAACTCGACGAGATGTTCGCTCGGCTGCGAGCCGACGGTGTCGCGCACCTGCTCGCGGCCGCCGAACTCCACGCGGCGCCCGTCACGGAACCGCAGCTGCTCGGCGACGTGGCTGAGCATCACGTAGCGGCCGTGCGGCGCGGGCAGCGCGGCGATCAGGCAGCCGTGATAGCGGCGGGTCATCACGCCGCTCACCGTCCCCGACGCGTAGCCGCCGAGACCGTTGGTCACCAGCCACTCGCGCGTGGCATTCGCCTCATCGTCCTCGTGGACCGGCGGCCAGGAGAGACGTCGAACGGGGAATGGTGAAGGCATGAGATCTACGCCGTCCTCCGCTTCACTCTGTCTCCTCCGCGCTCACGCGCCGCCGCCGGCCGCAGCACGATGGCGGTCTCGCCGGGAATGCTCCATCCGTTCTCGGGCCAGAGCATCGGGGTGCCGACGCCGCCGTACTTCGGATCCTCGCTGGACCACTCCACGTCCCAGTCGCTGCCGCGCGGCGGCGCGACGAGCGGATCGGCAATCGACGCGCGGTTGACGTCCTTGCCGATGTTGATCAGCAGGAGGCGATCCCCGGCGCCGCCCATCATGTACCGCAACGCGAACGCCTCCTCGGTAAGGACCGTGCCGTCGACGACACCCCGGCGCTGCGCGGAGAAGGCCGGCGTCTCGCGCCGCAGCCGCAGCAGGTCGCGATGCAGCGCGTAGACGGCGGCGTTCCGTACACGATCGGCGAAGTCGAGCGTGCTCTTCTCGAACGTACGGCGATCGGCAGGGTCGTCGAGCCCGGTGGTCGATTCGTAGTCGCGCGCGCTCGGAAACTGCGTCAGGAACTCGGCGCGTCCGCGGCGTACCGCCGCGGCGAGCTCGGGCTCGTGGTGCGCGAAGTACAGGAACGGAGACGACGCAGCGAACTCCTGCCCCTGGAACAGCATCGGCGTGCCCGGCATGAGCAGCAGCAGCGCGGTCATCGCCCGCACGCGGCCGGGGCTGCTCATCTGGTGCATGCGCAGCCCGCGCACGGAGTTGGCGACCTGATCGTGATTCTGAAGGTAGATGACGAAGCGCGCGGGATCGAGGTCCAGCCCCGGCGTGCCGCGGACGTGGCGCTGCCAGGCGTACTGCTGTCCCTGGAAGAGGCAGCCGTACTTCGCCGCGGCAATCAGCTCCTGCGCGCTGCCGGTCGTGTCGGAGTAGTACGCTTCCGCGCGGCCGGTCAACGCCACCATCGCGCTGTGATGGAAATCGTCGTTCCAGAGCGCGTCGAGCCCCATGCCGCCGTCGCGCTCGGGACGCACGATGTCGGTGTTCTGCGGTTCGTTCTCGACGACGGCGAACACGTCGCGCCCGTTCGCCTTCGCGCGCATCTGCGCGCCGATCTCGGTCATCAGATGACGCGGCGAGCTGTCGAAGATCTGCTGCGTCGCGTCGAGCCGCAGGCCGTCCATGTGGAACTCGTCGATCCAGTAGCCGGCGTTCGATATGAAGAGCTCGCGCACCGGACCGGCATCCTCGCCGTCGAAGTTCAGCGCGTCGCCCCACTCGTTCTCGTACGCCGTCGAGAAATAGGCTGGCGAGAACACGCGCAGGTAGTTGCCGGAGGGACCGAGATGGTTGTAGACGACGTCGAGGATCACCGCGAGACCGGCGCGATGCGCCTCGTCGACGAACGCGCGCAGATCCTCAGGTGTGCCGTACCGGTGATACGGCGCGAAGAGGTCGACGCCGTCGTATCCCCATCCGAACTCGCCGTCGAACTCGGCGATCGGCATCAGCTCGATGACGGTGACGCCGAGCGACCGCAGTTCCGCCAGCTCGCGGGCAGCCGCGGCCCATGTCCCTTCCTTCGTGAAGGTACCCGGGTGCAGCTCGTAGATGACCTGCCCCTCGATGCGCGCGCCGCGCCAGCCGGTGTCCTGCCATTCGTACGCGGCCGGGTCGACGATCTGCGACGGGCCATGCGGCCCTTCGGGCTGGAATCGCGATACCGGATCCGGATAGAGCTTCGCGTCGCCGTTGACGCGGAACTGGTAACGATCCCCGGCGCACGCTTCCGCCTCGACGCTCCAGTAGCCGTGTTCTTCTCGATCGAGCGCCACGGTCCGCTCGCCGTTGATGACCACGTCCAGCGTCGTCGCCGCAGGTGCCCAGACGCGAAAGTGCGTCCGCGACGGCCGGATCGGCTCGGCTCCGACAGGGAGCCGGCGCGATCGGCGAAGATCAGGAGAGCTGGTCGAGAGGTGCGCGAACGGGGCGCCGGGAGCGGTCATGGGTCCGTTGATGGGGCAAGCAGGATTGATGCCGTGCCTCAGCGTCCAAAGATGCCCTTGAGCTTGCCGCCCAGCGACCGGAAGAAGCCTTCGACCGCGCGGGCGGCCCGCTGCTTGAACGATCCCCTGTGGATCGGACACATCGCGCGCGGGATGTCGTCACCCTCCTTGAAATATTCGGTGTAGGTCGGACACTGATCGAGCGGCTGCAGGTACGACACGCTGCACAGTTCCTCCGCGTGCAGACCGTCGGGGACGGCGAAGGGCTGCGGCGGCCGCGTGCGCGCCGCGCGCTTCATGAAGTCGGCCCAGATCGGCAGCGCCACGCGCGCCGCGTACGCACTGCGACCGATCGGCGCCGGCGTATCGAACCCGACCCACACGCCCGCCACGATCGAGCTCGAGAAGCCGACGAACCAGGCGTCGTGGTACTCGTCGGTCGTTCCGGTCTTCCCACCCACGTCGCCCCGCACGCCGAGCGCCCGCACCGGCGCCGCCGTTCCACGCTCGACGACGTCGCGCAGCATCGTCAGCATCTGGTAGGCAACCGGCTCGGTCAACACGCGCCGGCGGCGGACCGCCTGCGCGTAGACCTCGTTTCCACGCGCATCGCGGACCGACAGCAGCGCGCGCGGCTCGACGATCTCCCCTCCGCCCGGGAACATCGAGTAGGCAGCGGTCAGATCGAGCGGCGATACCAGGCCGGTGCCGAGCGCCAGCGACGGGACGTCGGGAAGATCGTCGAGGCCGGCGTTCGAGGCGAGCCGCAACACCGCGCCGGTACCGACGCGCTGCTGCAGGTCGACCGCCGCGACGTTGTTCGATTCCATGAGCGCGGCGCGCAGCGTCAGCCTGTCGGGCGCCTCCCCTTCCGCGTTGTGAGGCGTCCACTCCGGATCGCCCGCGGCCGGCGCCTTCACCACGTCGAGGTTCGCGAGCACCGACACCGGCGAATAGCCGCGCGCGAGCGCCGTCGCGTACACGAACGGCTTGAAGGTCGATCCGGGCTGCCGTCGTCCGCGCGTGGCGCGGTTGAAGGTGCTGCGCGCGTAATCGGATCCGCCGACCATCGCGAGCAGGTCGCCGGTCGCCGGGTCGAGCGCGACGAAGGCGGCTTCGAGTCCCGGCCTGCCGAGACGCCGCACGCCGGCCGCGACCGCCTGCTCCGCCGCCTCCTGCAGCGCGCGATCGAACGTCGTCTGGACCTGCCAGTCGGGCGGATGGTCGCCGCCGAACTCGCCGCGGAACTGCTGGCGCAGGTACTCCTTGGCCCACCCGGTCGCCCCCTCGCGCGACTGACGATAGCTTTGAATCCGCGGGCGCACCCTGCGCGCCGCCGCTTCCTGTTCCGGCGTGATGAGCTTCTGCTCGCGCATCTGCGCGAGGACGACATGGCTGCGATCGAGGGCGCCGTCGTAGTTGCTCCAGGGCGACAACGTCGACGGCGCGCGCACCAGCCCGGCGATCAGCGCGGCCTCGGGCAGCGTCAGATCGCGCGCGGGCTTCCGGTACAGATGCTCCGACATCGTCTCGACGCCGTAGACGCCGGCGCTGAGATACACGCGATTCAGGTACAGCTCGAGGATCTGCGGCTTGGTGAGCTCGACCTCGATCATCAGCGCGATCAGCGCTTCCTTGACCTTGCGGCCGATCGTGCGCGCGTTGGAGAGGAACAGCGTCCGCGCGAGCTGCTGCGTGAGCGTGCTGCCGCCCTCCATGCGGCCGTCTCCCGTGACGCCGCGGAACAGCGCGCGGCCGATGCCGATCGGATCGACGCCGGGATGGTAGTAGAAGCGGCGGTCCTCGATCGCCACGATCGCGTGCTGCATGTCGGGCGCGATGTCCGTGAGGCTGACGTCGTGCCGACGCTCGTCGAGCCGGAACCAGGGACGTCCGTCGCTGGAGAGGAAGACCGTGTCGCCGACACCGCGCGTGAGACGATGCACCGCCATCGCGTAGCGCGACAGCCACCAGACCGACACCGCGCCGCCGGCGACCAGCAGCGCGAGCAGCGTCCAGGCGGTGACGTTCCAGAAGCGCCGCGAGCCTGGGAGGTGCATCTACTTCGTGTGATCGTCGAGCAACTCGGATGCCTGGCGGTGGCCGACGCTCGACATCTTGCGCTCCTGCCGCCGCGCGTACAGCAGGGCCAGGCCGAAAATGACGACGATGAGGCCGAGCGACAGCCACTTCGGGATTTCCCAGTGGATGTACTCGATCGCGTGCAGGTACTCGACCACCAGCTTCAACCCGACCCACGCGATGATGATGAAGGCGCCGTCGACCAACGGAGGGTAGCGCTGCACGATCGCGAGCAGCTGCCCGATCACCATCCGCATCGTGATGATGCCGAGAATCCCGCCGCTCAGGATCACCCAGATCTTCGACGACATCGCGACGGCCACGAGGATCGAATCGATCGCGAAGACGATGTCGGTCAGCTCGACCTTGACGACCGTGGCCCAGAAGGCCGACAGGCCGAGCATCGGCGTCGCTTTCGGCGGCGTCCGGCGCTCCTCCGCCCCTCCGTGCTGCAGGAAATGGTGGACCGAGAGGTACAGCAGGTACAGCGCGCCGGCGAGCTTCACCCACGACAGGCTGATCAGGTAGACGGCGAGCAGCGTCGCCAGCGCCCGGAACGCGAAGGCGCCGAGGATGCCGTAGCGCAGCGCCTTCTGCTGCTCGGCTGTCGGGAGGCCGAGCACGAGCACCGCGAGCACCATCGCGTTGTCGGCGCTCAGCAGCCCTTCGAGCGCGACGAGCAGGGCAATGGTGACGAAATCTGAGGGGTGGACGTCGAGAAACGGCAACGGGGGCACCTCCCGCCAGTATAGTCAGCCAACATTGACACGCTTCGTATCAAGTCGTAGACTTGGATCGACTCAAGGTACTTGACGGGCAACCGGGCGTCTGGGTATTGGAGTGGACGAGGAATTCTTCTTCATCAGCGTGGCAGCCCGCATGCTGGGAATGCACCCGCAGACCCTGCGGAAATACGAGCGTCTCGGGCTCGTGCAGCCGAGCCGGACGATCGGCAGCATGCGCGTGTACTCGCGCGAAGAGCTCGAGCGGCTTCGGGTCATCAAGCGCCTCGTGGAGGACGGCGGCATCAACCTCGCCGGGGTTCAGCGTCTGCTCTCGATTGCCGAGGTGGTGCAGCGTATGCGCCCGTTGATGCGCGACGAGCCGCTCTCGACGCGTGAAGCGCGCCGCCTCACCCAAGAGGTGGATCAACTCGCTCGACTGCTGGGATTCGACTGATGGAGTTCAAGGACTACTACGCGACGCTCGGGGTGCCGAAGACGGCGACCGACAAGGAAATCAAGCAGGCGTTCCGGAAGCTGGCGCGCAAGTACCACCCTGACGTCAACCCGGGCGACAAGGCCGCCGAGGCGAAGTTCAAGGAGATCAACGAGGCCAACGAGGTCCTCAGCGATCCCGAGAAGCGGCGGAAGTACGACGAGCTGGGGGCCAACTGGCGCGCCTACGAACAGGCGGGCGCAACCGGCGCACACCCGTTCGCGCAGGGCGGCGGCGGCTGGAACGTGCACTTCGGCGGCGAGCCGGGCAGCACCGGCGGCTACCGCACGATGACGCAGGAGGAGATGAACGCGATGTTCGGCGAGGGCGATCCCTTCTCCGACTTCTTTCATACCTTCTTCGGCGGCGCGGTGGGTGGCCAGCCCGAAGAGACAGGCCGCCGCGGCCGCGGCCGTGCCCGCGGCGCACGAGCGGGCCGCGACGTCGAGCAGGAGATCGAGCTGTCGCTCGAGGACGCGTATCACGGGACGACGAGGCGGCTGGCGATCAAGCACGACGGCCACTCGCGAACGGTCGACGTTCGCATCCCGGCCGGCGTCGGCGACGGATCGCGCGTCCGGATCGCGGGCGAAGGCGAGCTCGGCGCCAATGGCGGCAAGTCGGGCGATCTCTATCTGCGCATCCGTCTCGCCAGCCATCCGCGCTTCGAGCGCAAGGGCAAGGATCTGTATACCAAGGTCCACATTCCGCTGACGACCGCCGTGCTCGGCGGCGAAGCGGGGGTGCCGACGCTGTCGGGCAAGACGCTGCGTTTGAAGGTGCCCGCCACGACCCAGAACGGCCAGACATTCAGGCTCAAGGGACACGGCATGCCGTCCACCAGCAAGCCCGACACCGGCGACCTCTACGCGACCGTGGAGGTGCAGCTGCCGAACACGCTCACGCCGGAGCAGCGCAGGCACTTCGAGGCGCTGGCGGAGATCGAGAAAGGAACGACGTCGTGAACATCAACAAGTACACGGAAAAGGCGCGCGAAGCGGTGGCGTCCGCGCTGGAGCTCGCGCAGAACGGCAACAACCCGCAGGTCGAACCGGAGCATCTGCTCGTCGCGCTTCTCGAACAACGCGAGGGCATCGTTCCCGGTCTGCTCCGCAAGATGAACGTCGACCCGACGGCGGTCGGCCGCGGCGCGCGCGAGCTGCTCGCGAAGCTTCCCTCCGCGTACGGCGGCTCGCAGCCGGGCATGTCGCAGCGGCTGAAGCTCGTCACCGACCAGGCGCAGGCCGAAGCCGACCGCCTCAAGGACGAATTCGTCAGCACCGAGCACCTGTTCGTCGGCATCGTCGACGAGACCGGCCGCTCCCCTTCCGCGCAGCTGCTGAACGCGCAGGGGATCACGCGCGACCGCGTCTTCCAGGCGCTGACCGGCATCCGCGGATCGGCACGCGTGACGAGCGAGAACCCGGAGGGCACCTACCAGGCGCTCGAGCGATACGGCCGCGATCTGACCGAGCTGGCCCGCCGCGGCAAGCTCGATCCGGTCATCGGCCGCGACGAGGAGATCCGCCGCGTCATCCAGGTCCTCTCCCGCCGCACGAAGAACAACCCGGTCCTCATCGGCGAACCGGGCGTCGGCAAGACGGCCATCGTCGAAGGGCTGGCGGCGCGCATCATTCGCGGCGACGTACCCGAGGGGCTGAAGAACAAGCGGATCGTCGCGCTCGACATGGGCGCGCTCGTCGCCGGCGCGAAGTACCGCGGCGAGTTCGAGGAGCGCCTCAAGGCGGTGCTGAAGGAGATCACCGACGCCGAGGGCCAGGTGATCCTCTTCATCGACGAGCTCCACACGGTCGTCGGCGCCGGCGCGGCCGAAGGGTCGATGGACGCGTCGAACATGCTGAAGCCGATGCTCGCGCGCGGCGAACTGCACACGGTGGGCGCGACGACGCTCGACGAGTACCGCAAGTACATCGAGAAGGATGCCGCGCTGGAGCGCCGCTTCCAGACGGTGCTCGTCGGCGAGCCGACGGTCGAGGACACGATCAGCATCCTGCGCGGCCTGCGCGAGCGGTACGAGATCCACCACAAGGTCACGTTCAAGGACTCGGCGCTCGTCGCCGCGGCGGTGCTGTCGAACCGCTACATCTCCGACCGCTTCCTGCCGGACAAGGCGATCGATCTCGTCGACGAGGCGGCGTCCAAGCTGCGGATGGAGATCGACTCGATGCCGGTCGAGGTCGACGAGGTCGAGCGGCGGATCGCGCAGCTCGAGATCGAGCGCGAGAACCTGCGCAAGGAGACCGACAAGGCGTCGAAGGAGCGGCTCGCGAAGCTGGAGAAGGAGCTGGCCGATCTCAAGGAAGAGCGGGGCCGCCTGACGGCGCAGTGGCAGCAGGAGAAGAACACCATCCAGCAGACCAGCACGCTGAAGGAAGAGCTCGAGTCGGTGCGGCGCGAGTTCGAGAACGCGCAGCGCGCCGGCGACTACGCGAAGGCGTCGGAGCTGCAGTACGGCCGGATTCCGTCGCTCGAGCAGAAGATCCGCGACGAAGAGGGGCGCCTGGCGACGCTGCAGTCGGGCCAGCGCATGCTGAAGGAAGAGGTCGACGAGGAGGACATCGCCGAGGTCGTCAGCAAGTGGACGCACATCCCGGTCAGCCGGCTGATGGAGGGCGAGATCCAGAAGCTGATCCACATGGAAGAGCGGCTGCACAAGCGCGTCATCGGACAGGACGAGGCGATCAACTCCGTCTCGAACGCGATCCGCCGCGCGCGCGCCGGGCTCCAGGATCCGAACCGTCCGCTCGGCAGCTTCCTCTTCCTGGGACCGACCGGCGTCGGCAAGACCGAGCTCGCCCGCGCCCTCGCGGAGTTCCTGTTCGACGACGAGCAGGCGATGGTGCGGATCGACATGTCCGAGTACCAGGAGAAGCACACGGTGTCGCGCATGATCGGCGCGCCTCCCGGATACGTCGGCTACGAAGAGGCGGGCCAGCTCACCGAGGCGGTCCGGCGGCGGCCGTACGCGGTGGTGCTCTTCGACGAGATCGAGAAGGCGCACCCCGAGGTGCTGAACGTCCTGCTGCAGCTGCTCGACGACGGGCGGCTCACCGACGGCAAGGGACGCACGGTCGACTTCAAGAACACCGTCGTCATCATGACGTCGAACCTGGGGAGCCAGTTCATCTCGGAGCACGCCTCGCTCGAGACGGGAGCGCTGGACGAGGGGACGCGCCGGCATGTGATGGAGGCGCTGCGCGCCCACTTCCGGCCGGAGTTCCTGAACCGGATCGACGAGATCATCTTCTTCCACGCGCTCGGCCGCGAGCACATCAAGCGGATCATCGACATCCAGATCGCCGGCCTGATGAAGCGGCTCGAGGAGCGGAAGATCCACGTGGAGCTGACCGAGGCGGCGAAGGACCGGCTCGTCGAAGACGGCTACGATCCGTCGTACGGCGCACGTCCGCTGAAGCGCGCGATCCAGCGGCAGGTCCTCGACCCGCTGGCGCTGCAGGTGCTGGAGGGGCGCTTCACCGAAGGCGACACGGTGGTCGTCGACGCCGGAGACGGCGGACTGCGGTTCGAGAAGCGCGATCTGGCGCGCAGGTAATGTTGCGCGGCGATTCGGCCGGGTCTAAAGACCCGGCCCTACGTACACGAACGACCCGGCCCTACGTACGCGAACGACCGACCCTACGTACGTGAACGACCGGCCCAACGGACGCGGGCAATCGGCCCGACGTGCGACGATACGTCCGTTTCGTACGTAGTGTCGGGTCTTTAGACCCGACGGCTGCCGTAGTGTCGGGTCTTTAGACCCGACGGCTGCGGCTGGGCGCGTACATGGGCGCGGGGCCCGAAAGCAAACGCAGAGCGTCAGGCATAATGAAGTAGAAAGATGCCTCCATCGAATCCGACTCCTCGCTTCAACCCCAGGGGCGGCGACCGCCGCGGTCCGCGCCAGATCGGCGGCCGGCCGGGCGTCTCGCTCTGGTACGGGCTCGCGCTGCTGCTGGTGCTCGGCCTGGCGCAGATGTACTGGTTCGTGCCGCAAGGCAAGGTGGTCCCGTACAGCGAGTTCAAGGAGTACGTGAAAAACGGCGCGGTCAGCGAGGTCGTCGTCGGCGACGTGACGATCCGCGGAACGCTGAAGGAACCGGTCGCCAACGGCACGCGGCAGACCAACCAGTTCACGACGACGCGCGTGGAGGATCCCAAGCTCACCGAGGAGCTCGAGGCGCGCGGCGTCAAGTACAGCGGCGAAGCCAACAGCCGATGGCTGCCGGAGCTCCTCGGCTGGCTCGTGCCGCTCCTCTTCTTCGTCGGCATCTGGGGCTTCTTCTTCCGCCGGATGAGCGGCGCCGAAGGAGGCGTCATGTCGTTCGCCCGCAGCCGCGCCAAGGTCTTCGCGGACGACGAGGTGAAGGTCCGCTTCTCGGACGTGGCGGGCGTCGACGAGGCGTGCGAGGAGCTGAAGGAGGTCGTCGAGTTCCTGAAGACGCCGAAGAAGTACACCAGCATCGGCGGGCGGATCCCCAAGGGGGTGCTGCTCGTCGGACCGCCCGGCACCGGCAAGACGCTGCTCGCGCGCGCGGTTGCCGGCGAGGCGCACGTGCCGTTCTTCAGCCTGAGCGGCTCGGAGTTCGTCGAGATGTTCGTCGGCGTCGGCGCCGCGCGCATCCGCGATCTGTTTCAGCAGGCGGAGGCCAAGGCGCCCTGCATCGTCTTCATCGACGAGCTCGACGCGCTCGGTAAGGCGCGCGTGCAGAGCCCGGTCGGCAGCCACGAGGAGCGCGAGCAGACGCTGAACCAGCTGCTCGCCGAGATGGACGGCTTCGACTCGCGCAAGGGCGTCATCATCATGGGCGCGACGAACCGGCCCGAGGTGCTCGATCCGGCGCTGCTCCGCCCGGGCCGCTTCGATCGGCAGGTCCTCGTGGACAAGCCGGACGTGAAGGGGCGCGAGGACATCCTCCGCATTCACGTGAAGGGGGTGAAGGTGTCGCCAGACGTCGATCTGAAGGTCGTCGCCGCGCGCACCGCCGGTTTCGCCGGCGCCGATCTCGCGAACCTGGTGAACGAAGCGGCGCTGCTCGCCGCCCGCAACGACAAGACGGAGGTCGGCCCTCAGGACTTCGATGCGGCCATCGAACGGCTCGTCGCCGGGCTCGAGCGCAAGCGCGTGATGAGCGACAAGGATCGCGAGACGATCGCCTACCACGAGACAGGGCACGCGGTCGTCGCCTCGATGCTCGAGGGCCAGTACCCGGTCCACAAGATCTCGATCGTCGGCCGCGGCTTCGGCGTGCTCGGATACACGCTGCACCTGCCGACCGAAGAGCGGTATCTCTCGACGAGAAAACAGCTGATGGGCGAGCTGTCGGTGCTGCTCGGCGGGCGCACCGCCGAGGAGATCGTCTTCGGCGAGGTGACGACCGGCGCGCAGAACGACCTGCAGCGCGCCACCGACATCGCGCGCGCGATGGTCACCGAGTACGGGATGAGCGACGCGCTCGGCCTGATCAACTACGACGGCAACAAGCGCGCGCGCTTCCTCGACATCCCGATCCCGCAGGAGCGCGGCAACTACTCCGAGGAGACGGCGCTCAAGATCGACGCCGAGATCAGGCGCATCATCACCGAAGCGCACGACACCGCACACGCGCTCCTGACGGCGCGCCGCCACCAGGTTGACGCGATAGCCCGTCGTCTCCTCGACGTCGAGGTCATCGAAGGCGACGAGCTGCGCCGGATGCTCGACCTTCCGGCGCTGCCGAAACCGTCGGGAGCGATCGCCGAGGGCGCGCCCGAGGTGCGGCAGTAGCGAATGCAGAGTTTAGAGTGCAGAGTGCAGAGTGCAGAGTGCAGAGTGCAGAATGCAGAATGCGGAGCATAGAGCGAATTCCGGTTCGGTGCGGTACGTAGTGTCCGGCTTTAGCCGGACTTTCCCGAGGCCCGCCTGAAGGCGGGCGCTACACGAATCGGAAAACGCTCTGGAACTGCCGTGCACGCTGAGCTTCGAGCTCTGAACTTGTGACGCGCTATCGCTTCGGCGACTTCGTCCTCTCCCCCAGCCGGCGCACCCTGCTGCGCAGCGGACGCGCGCAGCCGCTCATCCCCCGCTACTTCGATCTGCTCGTCTTCCTCGTCGAACGCCGCGAGCGCGCGGTTCACCGGCGCGAGATCTTCGACGCGGTCTGGTCGGACGTCGTCGTCTCCGACAGCGCGCTCAGCCAGGCGATCCGCACGATCCGCCGCGTCCTCGACGACGATTCGCGCGACCCGCGGTTCATCCGGACCGTTTCGCGTCACGGATACCAGTTCGTCTATCGCGACATCGTTCAAGATGACGACGCGGCAGACCTGTCGGCCAGCATCGCGGAGGTCGCCGGCGTCGGCTCGGCGTCGCCCGCGCTGGAGATGCCGGCACAGGAGCCATCGCGATGGGAGGCGACCGCGTCGCCGTCCGCGTCCCCGGCCGCAACCGCCACGGCGGTCGCGGCGTCAGCACCCGCTCCGGCCTCGAGCGATCCGTTCATGCCGCTCATTCGGTGCATCACGTCGATGCCGACCTCGCCGATGGACGAGGAGGAGCAGCGCGACGCGGCCGAGCGGCTTCACGCGCTTGGCACGGCGGAAGCGCTGCGCCGTATCGACGGCGAACCGCGCGCGGCGTTCGCACGCGCGCTGCTGCGCGATACGCGGTGGGACGTCGCCGAAGCAGGGCCGGTGCCGATTCTCGGCACCCCGCACGCGTCGGCCGTCGCCTGGCAGCTCGTGCGGCTGCGGATATGGCGTTTCGCCGGCGTCGCGGCATCGCGCTGGGAAGCGGCCGCCGTCGGCTCGGGCTGTGCAGGCGCGCTCGCGGGCGCGGCGGGGGGAAGCCTGCTCGTCGTTTCGTCCGGCAATGCCGCGTCGCCAGCGGTCGTTCCGGTGCTGGCGACGATCGGCGCCGGCTGCGGCGCCGTCGCCGGCGCGGGAATCGGCGCCGGCCTGGCGCTGGCCGAAACCGTCATGCGATCGAAACGTCCGGCCGCGCTCGTCGCCGGCGGCGCGATCGGCGGCGGGCTCGTCGGCCTGGCGATTCAGCTGATTGCGAGCTGGACGCTGGCGGTCCTCGTCGGCATCACACCACCGATTGGCGGCGGACTGGAAGGGTTGGCGATCGGTGCGGCGGTCGGAGCCGGATACGCCATCGCCACACGGCGGGTGCACGACGGGCTTGCGGCGCCACGCGGGGCCGATCGCGTTCGGACCGTGGCGCTCACCGCGGCAGCCTGCGCGCTCGCCGGCCTGCTCCTGGCGCTCTCGGGACGATCGCTCGCCGGCGGCACGGTCAATGCCGTCGCCCAGGCGTCGGCCGGCTCGCAGGCGCTCCTCGCGCCGCTCGGACGTCTCATCGGCGAACCGGGCTTCGGTCCGCTCACGGCCGCGCTGATCAGCATGGGGGAAGGCGCCGCCTTCGGCGTCGGCCTGGCTCTCGGGCTCACCCGTCGCCGCCGCTCACGAACATCTCACGAGACGCTCACCTCGCCGTGAAGACACCGGCGGGCGGCTCGACGATGCTTCCGGGCGGAGGACATCGATGGAGACGCTCGCCCCCGCTCGCACCGCATCCAGCACGCAGCTGCGCCTTGGCACGACCCGCGATACACAGTTCGTCGATCTGACCGACGCGATCGCCTCGTTCGTGTCGGCGTCGAGAGTGCGCACCGGAACGGTCACCGTTCAAACACGCCACACCACCACCGCGATCATCGTCAACGAACACGAGCCGCTGCTCCTCGCGGACTTCCTCTGGCTGCTCGACCGGATCGCGCCGCGCTCCGAACGCTATGCTCACGACGACCTCAGCCGGCGACGCGACGTCGCGGACGACGAGCCGAAGAATGGCCACGCCCACTGCCGCGCCCTGCTGCTCCCGCCCTCGGTCACGCTGAACGTGGCCGCGGGCCGGCTCGCGCTCGGCCACTGGCAGCGGGTGTTCCTCGTCGAGCTCGACGGGCCGAGAACGAGGGACGTCTCGCTGGTCATCCTCGGGGAGCCGGAGCTGTGAAGGTCAAGATGATCCTTCCGGCGCTGACCGAAGCGACGAGCCCGTTCTGGCGACCGATCAAGTACTCCCTGTTTCCGCCGCTGGGGCTCGCCACGCTCGCGGGCTACCTGCCAGAGGACTGGCAGGTCGAGATCCAGGACGAGCATGTCGAGCGGCTGGTCCTGGATGACGACCCCGACCTCGTCGTCATCCAGGTCTACATCACCTCGGCCCGCCGCGCGTACGCGATTGCCGATGCGTACCGGGCACGCGGCATTCGCGTCGTGCTGGGCGGGCTGCACGTCACGTCGCTGCCCGAGGAGGGCGCGCGCCATGCCGACACCATCTTCCTCGGGCCCGGCGAAGACATCTGGCCGCGGTTCCTTGCCGACCTCGCGCAAGGCCGCCCCGCTCCTGTCTATCGCTCGACGGTGCGCACGCTCGACACGCTTCCCCGGATCCGCCGCGATCTGATCAAGCGGCACCTCTATCTCGTGCCGAACTCGATCGTCGTGTCGCGCGGCTGCCCGCACGTGTGCGACTTCTGCTACAAGGAAGCGTTCTTCGCCGGCGGGCGCGGCTTCTACACGCAGAAGGTCGACGCGGCGCTCGCCGAGATCGAACGGCTGCCAGGCCGCCATCTGTACTTCCTCGACGATCACCTGTTCGGCGATCGCCGCTTCGCTACGGCGCTGTTCGACGGCATGCGCGGAATGGGCAGGCTCTGGCAGGCGGCCGGGACGGTCAACGCGGTGCTGGCGCCCGGGCTCCTCGAGAAGGCGGCCGCGGCGGGGCTGCGCAGCCTCTTCGTCGGCTTCGAGACGCTCGATCCGGCGAACCTGCTGGAACAGCGCAAGCACCAGAACCTGCGTCGAGACTACACGGCAACCATACGCCGCCTGCACGATCTCGGCGTGATGATCAACGGAAGCTTCGTCTTCGGCATGGACAACGACGATGCGTCGGTGTTCGACCGAACGGTCGAATGGGCGATCGAGCAGGGCATCGAGACCGCCACGTTCCACATCCTCACGCCCTACCCCGGCACCGCGCTGTATCAACGCATGGCGGCTTCCGGCCGGATGCTGACCGGCGACTGGGACCTGTACGACACGCGGCACACCGTCTTTCGGCCGGCCCGCATGTCGCCCTCGGATCTCGAGCGCGGCTACTGGCGCGCGTACCGGACGTTCTACCGCTGGCGATCGATCGCGCGAGCCGCCGCCTCGCACGGCGCGATCGTCCCGGCGCTGCGCCACGCCGCGTACGCCGCCGGGTGGAAGAAGTTCGAGCCGCTGTGGGATCTCGTCATCCGCGCCAGGCGCACGGCGCTCATGCTGCCGATCCTCGAACGGCTGCTCGACGCGCGGCGGGAGACGAGCGGCGCGCTTCGTCAGGGCGGACCTGAAGGTCCGCGGCTACTGATGGCCGAGTGAAAAGGCGGGCCGTGCATTCCGTCGATCCGGCCACACCTCCGTGTCGTGTCCGTGTTGGCATCCTTGATTCAGGAACCCGGACACGTCCGGCTGAAGCCGGACGCCACAAGTTATCCTTCGTGACCTTCGTGCCTCCGTGATGAAAACCGCGTCACGATCGGTCCGGGCGGATCGGATCAGACAAGCACCAACACGGGCACGACACAGAAGCGCGATCAGATCCACCGGAGACCACGGTGCCTCGTCTTTCCCGGACCAGCCGCGACCACCGTGAGCCATGTCCACACGTTCCTGAGATGATCCCTTCGTGACCTTCGTTCTTCGTGATGAAAACCGCGTCACGATCGGTCCGGGCGGATCGGATCAGAACAAGCATCAACACGGGCACGACACGGAAGCGCCGATCAGAATGAACCTCGCGATTGCTCGCATGCACCGCGGAATCGGCTGGCGCGCCGCTCTATCGCGCCGATTCGAGCGCCTTCGCGAGGCGCGCCTCGAGAAGGTCGAGCGTCGGCTGCGCGATCGTCTCCTCGCCGATGACAAGCGCCACTTCGGGCGGCAGCTTCAGGCGCGCGCTGTTCGAGGCGTCGGCGGCCACCTGCAACGCGACGTCACCGCTCTGCACCGCCATTTCGAAAAGCGGAACGTCGAGCTGCAGCTGTCGCGCCATGCCGACGGCGTCGGCCGGCGAGTGCCGATCCTGGTTCCCGACCACCAGCTGCACCATGTCCCACTCGCACCCCTGCGCCGCGGCGGCCGCGATCGCGAGATCGCCGATGCGCGACTGCGCCTCGACGTTCGCCGGGTAGTGATGATGGAATTCGACCGCGACCTGATTCGGATGGCGCTCCATCAGCGCGCGGAGCACGACGGCCGCCTGCGCGGCCCGCGGGCTCGTCACGTCGCCGTAGAACAGCACCGTCACCGTCGCCCCGGCGGCGCTTGTCCGCGCCGCGCGCGTCTCCTGCGCCGGCGCGGGCCCGACACCCGCCAGCGTCAGCAGCAGCCCGATCGCGATCGTCTTCACTGCCCGATCTCCACCCAGCTTCGCACGACCGACTCCAGCGCTGACGGGCTGTTCAGCACGCCGCCAAGCTGCCACTCCACCTGCCCCGCCTGCACGCCCAGCAGCACCGGCGCACCCGGCAGCTCCAGCGCTGCACGCGCGTTGCCGTCCGGATCGCCATACCACGCGATCCCTGACAGTTCGGGCGCGACCATCGTCTCGACCCATGCTCTCGCCGCCTCGGGACGCCCGCCGACGACGAGGACCGTGCGGGCGAGGAGCGCCGGGCTCTGCCACTTCGGCAGCGTGCGAACGAGCGCATCGCACGAGCGGCAGCCGGGGCTCACGTAGATCAGCAGCCACCGGTTCTGCGGTGCGATCGCCGCGCTCGCCACCGGACGGCTGTCGGGCGCGACCACCTGGAACTCCGGAAGCGGCCG